>Ga0181356_1001056_pt1 | contig 12135 bp, 24 predicted proteins | sample Fa13VDMM110SN_FD_130104 | JGI IMG/M metagenome (GOLD analysis project Ga0181356, IMG submission 130104) | Freshwater viral communities from Lake Michigan, USA - Fa13.VD.MM110.S.N | ecosystem: Environmental > Aquatic > Freshwater > Lake | place: USA: Michigan | collected 2013-09-24 | reverse complement strand
GACGTAAATCTTTCTGTGCAAGAATGTCAGGAGTGAAAGGTCCTGCAAAGAAACCTAATGGCAAGCCTACAAGAAAAACTCTTGCTCTTAGAAAATGGAACTGTTAAACAATTAAAAATATAAAATCATGGCAACAATGAAAAAAATGGTAGCTAAAAAAGCTACAAAGAAGTATAACAATGGTGGTGAGGTCACTATGAAAGATAAAACAAATACAGTTGTAAGAGATAAAGACAACAGTGATTTCTTAAACAGAGAAAAAGACAAAAGTGATAACTCTTCTAAGAGTTATAATTCTGAAGTTAATAAAACTAAAACAGATAATTCTGTAGTTAACAGTGACAGAAGTAACGTGAAATACAAGATAGCTAAAGGAGCTACAGTTAGCTTTACTGCTAAGAGTGGTAGGACTATCAAAAAAGCTCAAGTAGGTATGCCAGTACCTCCAAAAACTACTGCAAAAACTCCTGCTACCACTACTCCTGCTACCACTACTAACCCACGTAAAGGATTAACTTCTAATACACAACCTGTTAACGCAGCTGGTGAAGTTACTACAGGAATGGCAAATCCTTACAAAAGTAAGAATGGTGGTAGAGTGATGAAGAAAGCTCAGTCTGGTGCATCTTTAAAAGATATACCTGCTGGTAATAAAGGTTTACCTAATCTTCCTAAACCTGTTAGAAACAAAATGGGTTTCAAAAAGAATGGTGGTATGACTAAACCTATGATGAAAATGGGTGGTACAGTTAAAAAAGCAATGAGTGGATATGGTGGTAAAGCTGCTTCTATGGTGCCTATGAAAAAAGGTGGTGTTGTTAAGAAAGCTGGTATGCATAAAATGCCTAATGGAAAAATGATGAAAAATTCAGCAATGAAATCAAGTGGCAAAATGAAGAAAGCAATGATGGGCAGCACTATGATGGCTAAACCTATGATGAAAGCTGGTGGTAAAATGACAAAATGTAAATATGGCTGCAACTAATATGACATCTGGTAAAGCTAAGAAGAGTGGAGCTCCAAGAATGGCTCCTAAGGTGCCTATTCCTAAGAAGGACAAACCCTTCTCACAGAATAAAGCTATGGATGATAAAATCAGAAGAACCTCAGCTCAACAACCAATGAAAAAGAAAAGTTTATCAAAATAAAAAAGCCCCTTTTGGGGCTTTTTCAATTTATTCTATCTCTTGTACCAAGATTTGGTACATGCATCACTCTATAAGAATGAATCTGGCTTTTTGATTTCTCACCTTTTCCTTGCTTTGACATAGCGTTTATGAATTCCCAATCATGTCCATACTTTGCTGAATGTTCTGGTAATTGTTTTGCTAGTTCTGTCTTGAGTATTATTTCACTATGACCTATTACACTAGGAGCAAGCCTTGAATCTCTAGATTTACTAATAGGATCTATCCAAGAATCAAAAAACATATAATCAAGATCAGTGTTTTCTATTTCTAGATAATTTCTAAAGTGATTAGGATCAATAACATCATCGTTAGCAAAGAATACAAAGTACTTACCTGTAGCATTCTGTATTGCGTAGTTAATTAATTTATATCCACATCCTCCTCCATTTTGTTCAGCATTAAAGAAATGAATAATGTTTCCTTTCTTTTCTTGCTCTTCTTTAATAGATTGAAGATAGCCAGTATCAATAAGTTTTTGAAATTCTGGACAACAGTCTCCCATTATAAAAGCTTCCCAACCATTGATGTCTTGATCTAATATACACTGAATAGATCTTTTAGTTCTTTCAGGTCTACCATAACAAGCTATACTAATTGTTATTCTTGGCTGCATCATTGTTTCCTATATGTTTTACAGGCACTCCTGCATATTTTTGATAAGATTCTAGTTTGCTTTTTTTAATAACTACACTATTCATGCCAATCATGATTCCTTCTGGTAAAGTTGTTTTTTGATGAATTGCTGCTCCCATACCAAGGTTCACTTTATTTCCTACAGTACAGAATCCAGCTAATTTAGAACCAGCACTCATGGTTACACCAGACCCAAGAATACAATCATGAGCTACATAAGCATGTTTCATAAGATAACAATCATTACCAATTACAGTTTGTCTTTCTGCTCCTGAATCAATTGTGACCATTCCAGTAAGTCTAGTACCACTTTTAATTAAAACACCTTTATCTTGATTCTCTTTACCTTTCCATTCAGGTGGCATTCCTATGACACAATAAGGACCTATGTATACATCCTCTTCTATCGTATCATTTTTACCAATTACTGCTGTACTATGTACGTTTACCATTGTTATAATCTTTTAGCATTTGTGAGTAGTCTTTGTTCCAATTAGGAACTAACTGAACATCTCCTGTAGGAATCAATCCTTTTCTTCTAAGATTTTCTATATAATCACTATGACGTTTAATTACACTAGGTCTTTCTGCAGTGTCTGTTCCCATACCTGATTGATGGTATCCTCTACCACCCCACATATAAAACCAAGAACATTCTTCATTAGGAGGAGCAGCTAATACAACTTTATCTCTTCCTAAGTTATGTAGAGCTACAACTAATGTCATATCTCCACCAGCATTCTCTATTGGACTCTTACCAATTTCTTCCCAAGCTCTTTTGCTATAAACAATACCTGAATTACCAAGAGCCATTAATTGTGTTATATGAGGTTCATTATAGAATACACCATTCTGCCAGTGTAATAGATTAGCATCTGGTCTCCAAAACTTAGCTATGTTAGAGAGATGATTGCTTAATGCTACATCATCATCGTCCCATACAGCAATAAGTTCTCCAGAGCAACGCTCTATTGCATAGTTTTCCTTATCCCCAATAGTAGGGAACGTTTCATCCATGTTATAAATCTTTATCTCTGGATGATCATACACTAACTTCTGAAGAGGGTAGTCATTAACTATGATAAGTTCTTTCTTACCTGGATACTCTTGTATGAGGAAGCTTTGTATCGCTTCCTCAAGAGTATCTACTCTTCCATAAGTGATGCATTTGCAACTGATGAAAGGATATTCCATATTACCAGATTTGAATTATATCAAATGGAGAAACTAACAATACAATTTCATCATCTGATAGAGGAATCATTCTAGCTTTTGATAAAGCTTCTGGATCTACAAGAACAACATCTCCCACCTTAACATCCATATTAGCTGTTCCTACACTGTGCACAACTAATCTAGACATCTTCTTGATCATTTCTTTCTCTAAAGCTTCTTTTGTATTCTCATCTACAATAAGTTTGCTTTCTTCTTTCTTTGGTATCTCTAAGTAGATACGGTTTCCTAATAACTTTGCCATTACGATTTGTATTCAGTTAATTCATAAAAACGTGCACCATCCTCAGGAGTTAAATGTATCTCTGATTGAACAGTCTCACGAACTTTTTTGTATCCTTTCATCTTGTTAGTCTTAAGATCAATGTTTGGCTGTTCTATCTCTCTCTCATTGAAATCATCTAGGATTACAATAACAGATCCATTCTCATCAGTTAATGATCTAATCACCTTGTTAAGATTTAAGGAAGCTTTAAACTCCTTCTCAGCTATAATAGCTGTGTAGATAAATTGGTTTTTCATATTACTATTTATTAATGTTTATTTCTTCTAAAATTTCATTGTACGTAGTCAATGGTATGTTACCAGATCTTCTATGTACTTCCACTCCATCTTTTAAGAATACAAGAGTGGGTACACTTCTGATTCCATACTTTGCTGGAGTTTCACGATCTTTATCTATATCAATGTTAGTGATTCCTTGAACATCTTTTAATGTTTGGGCTAACACTCTACATGGTCCACACCATGATGCACTAAATTTTAATACTTCTACGCTCATTGTTTTAATTATACTCGTTATCTAATATTTTACCTACAAGATCACTTCTATGATTAGCTTTAAGTTTGATCCATTCTATACCTTCTATCTTCTTAGAGATGTCTATTGCATAAGATAATCCTGTGTAGCTTTCTCTGATGTCTTTCTGTTCGTTATCACCGTTAATGATAATCTTACCAGTTTTGCCTAGCCTTGTTAAGATTGCAAGCATCTCCCCTTTCGACAGGTTCTGAGCTTCTTCCACCACAAGAATATCATCAATAGTTTTACCACGAATAAACTGAACAGGATAAGCAGTAATCTTTTTCCCTTTAACCAGTTCTTGAATCTTAAGCCTATCATAACATTTTTCTAAGTTTTCTTGAAACGCTTCTAGATAAGGATTAAACTTATCTTCTAAATCTCCTGGAAGAAATCCTAATGAATTACCCACCTCAATTGTGGCTCTTGTAACAAATATACGATCACATTGCTTTTTCATTAAGAAATCTAAAGCTGCCTGAGCACATATTAATGACTTGCCACTTCCTGCTCTACCAGTTACAATAACTATTTGGTTATCGATGATTAGTTGTTTAGCGAGCTTTTGTTCTTCGTTAAGAGTAACATTGTATTTAATGTCGCTCTTTCTTTCCCTATTAGGTTCTTTCATATTTGGTCAATAAATGATTACGTCTTTTATTCACCTCCTCATATCTATACATGTCGTTCTCAACATTAGAATGCTCCTCTAGGGTCAAAAGTATAATATTTTTTTCATCGAAACAAGCTTCAGGGTATTTTTCTTTAGGAAGAATGTGATGGAAGTATGTAGACATAGGTTCTTTACCAAGATAGACTCCACTCACTTCACTGTAATGTCTTTTCTTTTTCCATATGTTAAGAAACATATCCCTTTGTTGGTTATGTCCGTCATTATGGACATTTTTAGGCTTTTTGTTGGAAATAACAGACATTTCAGTAGAAAAACCCTTACCAATTGATAAGGGCTTTCTACCTTTGTGTTGAAAACAATATTCTCCATCAGAATTCTTTCCACATGTTTTGCATTTCATTATGCAACATCTGTGTTTTTAGGATCAAATCCAGCATGTCCTGTACTATCTTTTACAAACTGCCCATCTACCATCTTACCTGTACGCTTAGAGATTACATTGTATGCACTCTCTAAGCAATCAATTAAACTCATTTTTTGCATTTCTGCTTGAATGATGATGGTTACTAGGATGTCTCCTAAAGCATCTTCTATCTCTGCCTTATTGTTATAACCAATGGCTGTAATCAATTCATCTGTTTCTTCCCAAGTCTTCATAGCTTGTGCGTGTGGTGTTCCATTATCTAGGATACCTTTTTGATGTGCCCATGCTATAACAAGAGCTTCTAATTCATTGTAACTTTTCATATTATTTGTTTTCTAATTCTATTATACATCGTTTTAAATAATTAGCCATGTCTAAGCATTCTTCATATGAATGCTGTAACCAATCTTTTAGCTCTAAATCAGTTCTCTCAAGTGTAGTATTATACTTTTTAATACCCACTTGAGATCGCTGCAATAGATCAGCTCTTACCGCTTCAACTATTTTATCTACCATATTATATATCAAATAAGTCAATCGTTGGTGTAGGAGCAACTAACTCCTCCTCCTCCACTTCTATTTCCTCTACAGGAATATCAACTTCATTAATCTTAGCAATAACCTTTTCTCTTAGTTCATCATAAAATTCTGGATTGTCTAAAACCAACTGTTTGAATTCTTCAAGATCATACTTAGTTCCATCTACAGTCATAGTCTTACCATACTTACGTCCTAATTCAAACTCATTGAGAAGTTCCATCATCTCTGCAAGTTTATCAATACCTACACCATACACAATTTCAAATTCTGATTTGCGATATGGAGGAGACATTTTGTTCTTGATAGCTTTCAACTTAGTAATGTTGCCATAGTTTACATCACCATCTTTGGCTAGTGTTCTGCTCACCTCTATTCTTACATCGCTATAGAACTTAAGCGCATGTCCACCCTGAGTTGTAGTAGGATTACCAAACATAACACCAATCTTCTCACGATATTGACTAATCACTATTACACATACATTATGTTGCGATAGAGCCCCTTTTAGCTTTGGATAGGCATTACTGTTCAACAATGCTTTTCTACCGATTGTAGAGTCTCCTACATCACCATCAAGCATCTTCTTTGGAATCAATGATGAGTCACTATCTATGATAACAAGATCAATCTCTCCAGTTTGGATCATTTCCATTGCAATGTTGAATCCCTCTTCGCCACATGATGGTTGAGCAATCAACATCTTAGTTGTATCCACTCCTAGTTTCTTGAAATAGTTCTTGTCAACAGCATGCTCACCATCTATATATAGAACAGTTCCTCCTGCTTTTTGACATTCAGCTGCAGCATGACCACAAATAGTAGATTTACCTGTGCCCTCCCAGCCCATAAGTTCATAGAGTTTCCCCTTTACAAATCCTCCTACACCAAGAGTGATGTGATCAAAACCAATACTCCCTGTACTGATTACATCATAATCTCCTCCTGTTTTAGAATCTAATGCTAAAATTGATCCAACACCATAAGTCTTATTTAACTTATCCATTGCTTCTTGAAACTTGTTGGTAGTTTCTTTGTTCACTGCTTTTTTTGCCATTATTTAATTGTTTTAATTGTTTAAATATACTAATTTTTTTGGTTATTTCCTACTGTTTAAGGGTTAAAAAAGCCCCAGATTTCTCTAGGGCCTTCTCCAACAATTAAAAACAGAACAGAAATCTTTATTCACTATCTCTAAGAATAGTGTTTCCTTTTTCTTGTTTATTGTAGGGACAGTGTCTGCACTCGTTCCCACAACATGGACCTCTATTCTCAAGATATTCTTTAGTGAAATGAACTCTGCCATCTTCTAAATAATAATCTCTACCTAGTGTGAATGTTTTCTTTTCTTCGTCCATCGTAATTTATTTTAGAGGGCACTTCAATTTCACCCTCAGTGAATAATTTTTCTACAGCTTCATATTGTAATCCAAGAAACTCAGCTATGTATTTAGCTGGTACAGCTGGAAACCTTTCTTTGTATTCATATATGATAAGCTTTGTATTTAATGATAATTTTTTTACTCTTACGTAAGCCATTACTTAGATTGTTTTATGAGCTCTCTCTCATCTTCAAATACATATCTGTATTTAATATCTTTATACTCTTCCATGATATGCGGACTCTGTAGCTTTCTAAAGAAGTCTTTACTATCAGTTTCTACAGCAAGAATGATGTGAGAATCGTTATATCCACAAACACGTCCTTGATAGCCCTTATGCACTACCAACATGTTCTTATACTGATTGAATACTCTTTCCATTTTTATCTAAGTTAAGACTAGCTAGTCTATTTTCCAATTCGTATTCCACTTTTAAAATGAAATTGATCTTCTCTTCAAGTTCTTGATTAATGATTCTACCTACAAATGGCATAAGATCATCTAGATTAGTATACACTCTAGCCATACCATATTTGGTTTTGATTTGTTGATATTTGAATCCAGGAATCTGTGTAAGATCAATGAATATCTGATCTACATATGCAAGTACAGAAGGTTCATTGATGTCCATTCCATAATGGTCTTCATCAATATATTCTTTATACTTATCGTTAAATTCTTCTATTGTTCTCATGGTTTTTAAATTATAGGGAGACAAATATAATTCATCTCCCTGATTATTCCTAATTATTCTTCTTCTTCTGGAGATAATTTGTTCTCTAAGATTTCAAATGCTCTAGTTATACTAATTAATTCACATTCTTTTCTTGTTGAATATTCTGTAGGATTAACTACATTATCTATTCTATAAGTAAATTTTCTATCTGTTATATTTATACTAATAAATATTTCATTCTCATCAAATACATCAAGTAACACTCTAGGGTTTACATCAATTAATATAGCCACTTTATCGTTCTCTATTCCTTGTTCAAGCATATAGCTCTTGAAATCATCAGGAACTGTACTATCTTTAAATGATTCAAGCATTTGGCTAAGGAACCAATCCTTAACAATTTTTCCTGCTAAGGGATATTTTTCTAAAAGTTCTAATCCAGTCATATTATTTTATTTTTGGTTGTTTTTTTAACTCTACTGATGCTTCATGCCACCAGTCTCTTTCAAAATCTAGTTCACCAAGAGGATCAAGGTCTTTACATGCATTGTATTTAATGTCATACATAAGACTTACCAATCGACAAAACTCTGCAGCATTATCACTGCCTACTTCTTCTATAATAACTTCTAAGATTTCTCTGTTGCACATACCTCTTTTATTTTATCAAGTTCTAAAATTTCTTTTGATTCATCCCATCCATCCCACACTTCATATTCTTCTCCTACTGTTTCTTTTAAATTTATTCCAAGCTTCTCTTCCCAAAAATCTACAAGATCTTCAGTTTTCTTAAACACCCTAGCTTGCAGACTCATTTCTTCTTTCATGTTTCCTTCTGACTTTTCTATCTTTACAAACTTTGGAAACTCATCTTGAAAAGATTTTGATGTTTTAGAATACTTACCTTTTTTAATAAGTTCATAATCTTTTTTGTATTTCTTGTTAAGCTGATACACTACTACAACATACCCATCTTCGTAATCATAATCTTCAATTACAGATTTGGTTCGTTCATATTCGCTATCAAGAAACTCTCTGAATTTATCTAGATCAACAGGTTTGAATAACACATATATGGAATCTTCATATTGTATTTCTTTCCTGTCATCTTTTACATAGCCATTGATAAATCCATTTTCTTTCAAAGCACCTTTAGGTAGCTTTAATGTGGGCACCATAAATATGCTAGTTATTGTCTTTTTTATTGTCATTATCCTTTAATGTTTACTATTCCGTTAGACAAATAATTTTTGTGGCTTATATTCCATGTGTTTGATTCAACACACCAGCTCAATGCTGCTATTAGTTCTTCTACACCTGGATATGTTCTTCCCTTGTGTACAAATCCTTCATATGCAGCTAACATATCAGACTTATCAAGTGTGTATATTAATGGCTGATAATAATTGGTGCTATCACATACAATGAATTGTAAAAACTCTACTCTATATCCATAATATGGACTCTCTGGATCTTTTACTAAGTGCATCATTCCACGGAAATATAAGTACGCTTGGATGTACGCTCTTCTGTACAAGTAATACTCTTCATAGAAGTTTTCTACAGACCATGTACATTTAAGATCGTATGGTTTGATAACTCTTTCATCATGATCAATCACCACTTTATCCAACATACTCTTGAACTTATGACCATCAATTGTATATCCCTCTACTTGCAGCTGATCTAAGACATCATATCTAGAACTGCTTACAAGATTAACAATTGGACCAGTGGTGCTATTAGTCTTAAGTTGTTCTACAATCTTCTCAGCAATAGATACTTCTGTAGTGTTTATTACAGTTAGATTTTGAGTTCTCACCTTTCTGATTTCATTGTAATACATCTCAGCTTCACTTCCTATAAACTTAGCCATAACAGCTTCATATTTGATTTTGAATCCTGAGAGATTGTATGCATCTAAAGACATGTCTGAGAAGTCTCTCGTAATCTTACCATTCTCATCTGTAGCATCTCTTGTTACACGATACAATGCTTCAACAAAATCCAACATCAACCCTGTTGGTGTAGATAAACAAGATGACATATAAAACTTCTCATCAAATAGATGAGGTTCCATAAGTAGGGTTTCGACTATGCGTCCCATATTAGCTGCTGCTGTATCTTTGTCTTCCACTTTCTCTCCAAGGAAATATTTCTTATAATACTTCTTTCTGTCTTGAGAGAATTCTTTTAGGCTACTGGATGAATCCATAACCACTGCTCTGTATTGAGCTTCTGTTTTTGCTGTTCCTTTTATCATAATGTTTGTTTAAATGCTTCTATAATTTGTGGATACAAAGCTCTCACCTCTCTTGGTACTCTATTGAAGAACCATCTCACTTCTAATTCATACTGATCACCGTTTGGATCTAGTCCTTGTGGATGTATCAACCAGAAGTAATGATATTTTCCTTCATGCTCAATGTGCCCTTCATGCCATATCTCATTGAATGAAGGTGTCTTGTTGATTGTAATTGCGTTTTTCATTTCTTTTTGGATTGTTTTTCTTTTAATGTCTTTTTATCATGACATGCAGTGCACAACACTTGTAGGTTATCTTGTTCACAAAACAATCTCTCCACAAACTGTGGTAGGTCTTGTGCTGTATTCAATGAACCTGCAGGAATGATGTGATCTACATTGATATTCTTTTCAGTGGTCCAAATCTTACATTGCTTACATTGGTATTCGTACTTCTGACGTTTGTTAACACCCTTGTAATCTCTACGTGCATTCATTTTACATACTGATATAGGCTTCCACCATCTACTTTTTTGTCTCAAAGCACTTCTTATGAAGCTCCAGAAGGCTGCCTCACTCATCGTACCATTACATCTTGTCTTTGGGACTAACACTCTCTTTGCCATATGTTTATAATTAAGTTATGCCACAAATATAATAAATCTATGGCATAACTGTAATTATTTTTTACTTAATCAAACTAACACGTTTGCTTATAGTAGCTTTCATTTCGCTAAGAGAATTAACAATATTAGTTATTTCTGCAGCAGAGATAGCTGGCATGTTGAATTCATACTTCTTAGATTCAGCAGCAAATCCTTCTTTAACTTTCTCAGCAAGAGATTCTAATTCACGGATAGCATAATCTTCATCTAATGTTATTGTATCAAACTCAGAATCATGAAGAATGCGTGTAGCTTCTTCTCTTGCTACAGTCATAATAGGAAGATATTCATAACATCTACCCTTGTGTGCACCAATACCTACAATCTTCATAGGATTGATTAACATAATAACAGATTGATCACCACATCCTACATAATTGATTTGATCAGCAGTGAAATGAAGACCTGCAGCAGCACAATCTTGTGTACTCCAGTTACAATCACTCATAGGCATACTAGTCACTTGTCCAATACGGATATCAAATGTTTTGGTCCAGTCATCTGTGAATCTATTCTCTTCTCTATTAGGAAGATCTAAATACAACTCTGTTAAACCACCAATTTTTTCTCCATGGTTTACATTCCACACTTCATCATAAGTGTACTCTTCTACATCACCTGTACCATCACATTCAGGACAATCAAACCAATCATTGTCTTCAGTATCATCAATGACATCCCATCCACCATCTCCTAAACAATCAGGACATGTAGTGCTTGTGTGAGTTTCTGTTTTGGTCAAATCATCTTCATGAATAAGAACGTATTCACCATCTTTCAAGAACACTGTATACTCAGCTGGATTTTTCTTCCATACAGCTTTCACCTTGTTGTAAGTGTTGCTTACAAAGTGTACAAGCTCAGGACTTCCATGTAATGTCACAACATTACGAAGAGCTACAACAAATCCTTGCTTAGTGATTCTGAATGAATTGTCTGACAAGAATCTATATAGCTCATGTGCCACTTCAGCTCTTGGATTCAAACAACACCACATAAAGAAGTTCTTCAATGCTACGTACTGATCATCTTCATTTAATGCTTGATGAAATGTTCTTCCGTCTATAAAATCATGACTCACTCTGGCTACCACCATAATAAACTCTTCAACTAACAATTGAGGAAGACTTCTAGATGTACCAGTTAGATACACTGTTGTACCTTCTACAGTGAAATCAGGAAGATCTGCAAGTATTTCTATTCCTTGTTGCAAAGCTTTCATTCTATCTGCTTCAGCTTTAATCTTCTGTGCATCTTCAAACACTTCTTTAGAAGCAATGATGGCATGTATCTCATGTGCATTTTTTGCACTAGATACAGCAGCAAAATCATCTTCTGTTGCATTAGGTTTACTTAGGATGTTTCCATCATTCATCACTACGGTGAGTGTGTCATTGATCAATTTAAGAACCATGTATGGTTTTACATACGTTTCTTTGTCAATGTCATAATCAGAACCTACTTGTTCTTGTTCCATTAGACTCTCTAATTTGCTAGCTACTGCTTTAGCTATTGCATTCTCTGCTGTTTGCTTGAACCAGTCAAGACTTAAAAATTTGTTGTTCATGTTATTTAATTTATTAATTGTTCTACTTGTTCTTCTGTTAACACTTCATCATTGATTCTAATGTTGTAGTGTTTTAAGTTCACTCTGTGCTTGTAATACTTGAATAAGTCAGTCATCACATTAACCATTGGATCTTCTTTTTGATAAT
>Ga0181356_1001055_pt1 | contig 12137 bp, 10 predicted proteins | sample Fa13VDMM110SN_FD_130104 | JGI IMG/M metagenome (GOLD analysis project Ga0181356, IMG submission 130104) | Freshwater viral communities from Lake Michigan, USA - Fa13.VD.MM110.S.N | ecosystem: Environmental > Aquatic > Freshwater > Lake | place: USA: Michigan | collected 2013-09-24 | reverse complement strand
TAAAAGAACTTCTGGTAAGCTAGTTGTAGATGAAACTGGCAAAGGAAGTGGAAATAAAGACACTATGCTAGCTCAATTAGCAGATGGTGAATTTGTAACAAAATCTAAATCAGTGCTTGGTGCTGGTAAAATAATGGGCGGTAAATCTAAAGAAGAACAAAGAAAATTAGGAGCTCAATTCTTTTACAAACAAATGGCTGAATTAGAAAAATTTGCATAATGTATTGTGTAAAATTTAAGTCTGAAAACGTTAAAGATGTTTGGATATTAGTTAAAGATAAGATTCAAGCAGCTTGTGAATATAATGGAGGGTTTGCGGACGCTGAAGACTTTAAAAAGTGGTTAGAACAAGGAACGATGCAGTTGTGGGTTGCTTGGGATAATGAAGAAAAAAAAGTTTTATGTATTTGTATTACTGAAATAAGGCAGTATCCTAAATACAAAGTTTGTAGCTGTAAAATGACAACGGGTACAAATATGAAAAGATGGGTAAGTTTTATGAATTATATATTAGAATTTGCAAAAGACGAAGGTTGTAAAAAAATGGAGATGATAACAAGACCAGGTTGGGAAAGAGTTCTTAAACCAAAAGGTTTTATTAAAACTCAAGTTCAATTAGAAAAAGTGTTATGAAAATATATACAAGATTAGTTATTGATATGAGTACAGATAAGATTCTTGAAGAAGAGTCTTTTGATTATAATGGGCCTATCGCAAAATGTGGATCGTCTGGCGGAGGAGGGGGTAGTCAACCAGCTAATACTACAAACGTTCAAACAATAAGAGAAGCACCAGAGATTGAAGCTAGAAGATTAGGTTTAATAGATCAAGCTGCAATAACCGCAAGTCAACCATTGGGACTACCAGCATTTCAAGTTGCTCAAATGAGTGCACAAGAAAGAGCTGCACAAACATTAGCAGGACAAACTGGAGCTGGAATTTCTTCTATTCAAGGAGCACAACAAGCGGCATCGTTAGATCCATCTTCTGCACAATTTCAAAGATTTTTAAATCCTTATAACCAATTTGTTCTTGATGAAATTAATAGACAATCACTTCAAGCACAAAATCAATTACAAGCTAAATCAGTTGCTGAAGGTGCATTTGGCGGTGGTCGACAAGCAATTGCTGCTGGAGAATTTGAAAGAGCAAGACTTGGCAAAATAGGTGAGGCTCAATTTGCTGGATTTGGACAAGCTCTAGGAGCATTTCAACAAGGACAAGCTTTACAAGCACAAACTGGATTACAAGCTGGTCAATTATTAAATCAAGGACAAACTCAAGACATACAAAATTTAATGGCAACTGGCGGAACACAAAGAGCAATAGAGCAAGCTACATTAGAAGCTCAACGTCAAACAGCTGTACAAACAGCAACAGATCCGTATCAAAGATTGTCTTTTTTATCAGACATTCAAAGAGGTGTGCCTTCTACTCAACAAAGTATATCACAAGGTTTTGCACCACAAACATCACCGCTTGGTCAAGCGGTAGGCACAGGAATTGCAGCTTATTCAGTCTTTAACCCTAAATAAAGGATCACGGATCATGGTTCCTATTCATAGACGAAAGCTAGTAGTACAAAAAGCACAAGAGGGAAAATTATTTGAATTGCCTAAACCTTTAATTAATAGACCATTGCCCACTGATGCTGCTAAACCAATAGAAATTCCAAAAAGTTTTTTTTCACGTGAAGGAGTAAAGCAAGCAATGAGATCAGCTCCTCAAAATTTATTGAAAGGTGCAGGATTAAGAAGTCCCTTAGGTATTGGAAGTTTGGTAATAGCTGGACTTTCAGGAACAGAAGATCTTGTAGAACAAGAGAAAAAAAAATTATTAGATCTTTATGACACTAGAATGTTTAAGGGTGAATTGGATGATTTAAGAAGAAGAAGAGCAGACGAAGAATTAAATAGAGAAGCTTTTGATCCTAATATTCCTAAAGTTCCTGGTGGAGCTGCTGACACAAGAAGAAAACAATTTGAAGAACGAGATGCAATGAATCAAGGCGATTTTATGCAATTTGATCAAGGTAATACTCCTATCACACCACAAAACACAAATCCAGTTCAAGCTGGTGTAGATGGGCAAAAAGCTGCAATTGCTGGTGCTAACAAAAAAATGAGTGATTTAGAAACTCAAGCGGCTGAACAAGGCAAATCTACTGAATTACAATCAATTAAAAATATGGTCAGAGAAATAATGGGCACTGAAGATTATGATAGAGCGGGTAATCTAATGTTATTACAATTAGCGTCAGCATTATTATCTGGTAAAACTGATCAACGTGGTTTTACGGGTTTTTTAGATGTATTGGGCCAAGCTGGACAAAAAGTTATACCTTTAGCAATAGCATTAGATTCTGAAAGAAGAAAAGATGAAATAGATTTAACTAAAGCTATTATTACACAAATGGGGGCTAGAAAAAAAGCTTCTATATCTGAGCCTAAATTTAGAGTGGTAGTAAGAGATCAAATTACTGGAGATAAAAAATTATTATACGCGAGCACAACTGAAGATGGTAACTTTTTAGTTAGTGATATTATTGGTAATAAAACACAACAATATCTTGTAAGTCCAGCTCAAGTCGAAAACATTTTAGATCTTAAAGAGGATGTAAAAACAAAATCTGAAATACAAGCACAATATAACGCTATTAAAGTAGGTTCAAATTTGACAAGAAAATTTATTGAAATTGGAGAAAAAAATCCAGACTTACTTGCATTTAAAGGAGGACTAAAAAAACTAAGTGCTCAAGTATTTGATCAAGCTAAACAATTTACTGCGGGGGATAGTTATGAACAAGACATAAGAAATTTAACAACAAGTTTAAGAAACGACGGTATTTTAGCTGTAGACCCAACTAAAGGTTCTTTAGCACCTGATTTAGCATTAGAAGGAGAAAAGTATTTACAAGATAATATTTGGAACAAATTAGAAAAAAATTTAGAAAATTTAACATCAACAGATGAAGATATTAAATTACAAGCATTACTAGAAAGTTATTCTTTATTATCAACTTATGCACTTGCACAAAGTCTAAAAGACAAAGATCGTTTAGCTGTTGCAGATATTCAAAGAGCAGAAAGACAATTAGGAAATATTACTTCACTTACAAGTTTAAAAAGTCCAAAAGCTATTTTAGCACAATATGCAGCTATAAATGATCATATGAATAAAAAATTAATCGAATTAAGAGAATCTGCACCTGGTAAAGGAGTTAAGTTAAGTGATTTAGATGCTGAAATAGATAGAAAATTTGGATTTGAAACACAAAAAGATAGAATAGTTAAAAACACTACAAAACAAAATCAAGGTGCTTTTGATCAAATTTTTTCAAAAGACGCTTTAGGAGATGCAATATTAAAATGACATTAGAAGAAATTCAAGAACTTATAAATTCAAATCAATTAGATTTAAGAAAATTGGATAATCAAAGGTTATCAATATTAGATGGTTTACAAAAAAAAGGTGAACTTCAGACAAGACCTATTGGTGATATAATTAAAGATCAAACAAGAGTAGCAGATGAATTAGCAAAACAAAAAGGGTATGAAGAGGATCCTATTAGAGCAAAAACTGGTGACATATTAAACAGAGATACTGTTCAAGCTGTATTTGATATTGGTGCTTTTGGTGCACAACTTTTAATGGATAGAACAAGACTTGCTAAAATTGTAGCTAACCCAACTAAATATGCGAGTTTAATTTCTAAATTAAAACCAGAATCTTTTTCAAAAGCTGGTAATCAACAATTTGCAAGCTCATTAAAAAATTTAGATCGTATTACTGGTTTAGATCCTAGTAAACCAATCGGTGCAATATTAAGACCAGTTGTTGCTGGAACTTTAGGTTACACTGGTGGTGGACAAGCATATGATATAGCCGATGAAATCATAAGAGCTAAAGAAGGAATAGAAACACAAGGTTACAAGGGAAAAGATGTTGAAAGTAATCCGTTTATAAGAGCAGCAGATGATTTTGCGGTTGGTTTGGCCTTTAGTGCTGGAGCAGAATTACTTGCACCTATGGCCTTTGGCGCAAATAAATTAGCAAGACAATTTTTTGGACTTGATGGTGATTATGCAAAAACAATAAAAGCATTAGCTGAAAGACAAGGTGCACAAGTTTCTTTTGTAGAAATGTCGGATCCAAACAGTGTTGGAGGAAGAATTATACAAGGATATAATAAAGTGTTTGGACAATTACCTTTTATTGGTAGACCTGCAGAAGCAGCTAAAAGAGAAAGAGTTGCTATGTTTGCAATAAATATGGAAAAGGCATTAGGTTTTAAACCAAATATGCATTTAGCTGAATTAGCATCAGTATCTGATGAGGTTGCTACGTCAATGAAAAAAAATTACGAAGGTTTTAAAGAAATTTCTAATTCAAACTATGATTTGTTCAAGAACATGTCTAAGCAGTTTGGTGATCCTATGATAATACCTATGAACCATCAAAGAAAATTATACAACGCAATAGTTGCAGATAATTTTGCACCAGCAGAATTTAAAATGACAATTGATAATGAGCTAATGCAACTTCCTATTGGTAGATTTAGAGCGGCTTATGAGAATTTGTTAAAATCAAATAGACAAATTTCACCTAATGAATTTTTAGAATTGCAAGTTTTATTAAATGAAGCAGTATCTAGATCACCAAATAATGCAAAGATGATTGGTGCCTATAAAGATTTAAGATTAGCAATGGAAAAAGATTTTGCGAGTATAAATTTAGATCCAACTGCTGAAGTTTTTTTAAAATATTCACCACCAAACAAAGCAATAGCTGATCAAGTTTTAGATGTAAGTCAGCCAGTTAAAACAACTGTAGGTCAAATTTCTGGAGCTGGCGGTGCTAAATTAAATCCAGAAGCTATATCAAGATTAAAAGAGCAATTAGTAGATGCAAATAACTTTTATCAAACAAATATTATTTCTTTTGAAACAAATATTGCAAACAAATTAAGAAGTTCATTTGATAAAAATTTATTTTCTGAAAAACAGATAGCTGGTTTTTTTGAATCAGGTTCTTTCAATGCTGATCAATTAGCTTCAAAATTGTCACAAAATATTTTTATGGGTTCTGCTAATTCTCAAAGTTTTGATGCTTTGACTAATTTACAAAAATTATTACAAGCCGATACTTATAAAGTTAATTCAAAAACTGGAAATTTAGATTTTATAAAACCAGGTTCGCCCACTGGTAATGCTACAATGAAAAGGTTATTTAGTGCATACTTATCTGATGCATATCAGAAATCATTTATACAAAGATTCGATTCAGAAGATTTTCTTCAAAGTTTAATTGGTAAAGAAAGAACATTACAAGGCGAAGGAATACCAGCTCGAACTATTTCTCAATTAAAATTATCTAATGGTGAAGAGGTAAGTAAATTTTTAAGAGGTAATTTAGATTTTGATCCAGATACTTTTAGAAAATTAGTATTACCTTCTGAAGAATACATAAAAAAATTTGAAATGGTGTATGGGCCAAAACAAGGTAAAGAAATGGTGAATGAACTAGAAGACATGATGGGCTATATAAGCGCAATAAATAAAATTGAAACACCATCTAGTTCAACTTACTTGGCTAGAAGATTAGTATTAGGAGGCACTCAAGCTTCTATAGTGGGAGCAAGCTTCTTTGGATTTGGCTTTGCACCTACCATCGGATTATTAGCTTTAGGATATTTAACAAACAGATTTATGTTAAATCCTAAGAGAATGAAAGAAGTAAATAGTTTATTTAAAACATATTTAGAAGCCGCAGATAAAGGAGAAGAATTGACAGGCCCAGCATTAACAAGATCTATTACTAAAATTATAAATACTTTGTCTAGTGATTATCCAGGGGATCCTAGAGTTTTTAGAGGTAAAGATATAACAACTCAAAATTTATTAGAAAAATTGAGACAAGAGAAATATGTACCAGACGATTTAAAAGGGTTACATATGGATCCAAGAGAAAAAGAAAGATTGTTTCCTACAGTGCCAAAAAATTTATATAGTCAAGTTTTACCACCACCAGAGATAGATGATTTATTTAGACCAATAGGTGGAGCTCCAGCAAATCAAGACGAAGAAAGATTAATGGCAGATGCTGTAAGACGTGCGCCAGCTGGTCCTTTACAAACAGCATTACCAAGATTACCAGGTATACCAATGCCTCCACTACAACCACAAGCAGTGACACCACAAAGATATGCAGCAGCGTTTCCAACTGATACTTTAGGAATACTCGCAGCACAAAGGAGAGAAGATGTATAAAAACGGTAAGACAGCTCTGACTAGAATTGATGAACATGAAAAGCTTTGTCGATACATGCAAAGAGAGACTTTCAAAAAAATTGATCAGTTACATGAGCGAATTGTCAGATTAGAAAAAGTAATCATGGTATCTGCTGGTATTGTTATAGCAGCAATGGGTAGTATAATTGTTACTTTACTTATGGCTGTAATAAAGTAATAAGATTAAGTGCTTATTAAGAAATACGATTATCACAAATACGATAGAGACACTCAAGAAAGTGGTCGAACTTATCTTGTTAACGGTGTCAAAATACCCTCAGTCACAACTATTTTAAATAAAACTAAAGATAGAGTTAATCTTGATAAATGGATTCGAAGAGTAGGTAATCAAGAGGCAGAACGAATCAAACAAGAGGCATCACGTGTAGGCACAGAAATGCACAAGTATTTAGAAAAATATATTGAGGGAACTAATTATATGTCTATGACACCAGAGGGGCAGAAAGCAAAAGACATGGCCAACATGATAATTAAAGAAGGATTAAAAAATGTAAAAGAGGCATGGGGTTCTGAAACTAATTTAAGATACGAAGATTTATATGCTGGCACTACTGATCTAATAGGTATCTATAAAGATAAGCCAGCAATTATAGATTTTAAACAGACAAATAAACCTAAACGAGTTGAATGGATTGATGATTACTTTTTACAATTAGCAGCATATGCAGAAGCACACGGTAAGCATTACGGTGAAATAGAGGGTGGTGTAGTGTTAATGTGTTCGAGAGATTTACAATTTCAATCATTTGAAATATTCGGAGATCAAATGAAAATGTGGAAAAATAAATGGTGGAAGAAGTTTGAAGAATATAAAACTATAGCCAAGTCCGAACAACCTCTCCAAGAGTTGCAGCCGACAACTTAAATTTGTTTTTAAGAGAAGTTACAATCTTTTCATCAACGCTATCCTCTGTAATTAAATCAATATAAGTAACCTTCTTTGTTTGACCTATACGATGTGCACGTTCTTCAGACTGCATTCTATGTTCTGCATTAAAACTATTTGAATAATAAATAACTAATGTAGCTGATGTTAAGGTCAGTCCAAATCCACCAGTTGATGGATTAGCAACAAAGAATCTACAAGCGGGGTCGTTCATAAATAAATTTATGGCCTTACTCCTTTTTTCAGAATTGACTGCACCATAAAAGTTAACCACGGACGACGGACCATAGATATCAACTAACTTATTTGTTATCTCTTCGATATTATATACCCAGTTTGCCCAGATAATAATTTTTTCATCTGTGTCCTCAATTATTTCTAATAGAGCATCTATCTTATTATTATTTAATTTTTGTATTTGCCCAGACTCACCAGAAAAGAAACCAGCAGTTATTTGATGCAATCTTATAATTTCAGTAAGAACATTATTTACTGTCATTCTATCGCCTTCAAGATTTGTAATAGCTTGTTCTCTTAATTCATCATAAACTTTCCTTTGTTCATCAGTTAATTGTACAACTCGTTTAGTGTAAACTTTGGCGGGCAAATCTAAACAATCTTCTTTCTTTACTCTATACGAAAATGTTTTTAATTTCTGTTCAAGCTCTTCTAAATTTTTAAATCCTACTGGCACAGCTATTTGTCTATCTCCAGCTATGTGCACAATATCAAACACACAATATCTATTTTTAAATGCAACAAATGAATTAAATCCTAAATGCTTAGGGTCAAGAAATTCGCATTGCGTGTATAAATCTATTGGACTTTTAGTGACTGGAGAACCAGTTAATATTCTACGATATTTAGATATTTTGCGTAATTTTAATAGATTTTTTGTTCTTTTGGCCTTATAGTTTTTAACTGTAGATGATTCGTCGACTGCTATTAATGCATTATGTTTCATTAAGAATTCAACTGCAAATTGATAACCTTTAATAGTTGAAAGAGCCTCTATGTTCATGACAAATAATTTTAGTTTGTCACTTTGTTTAATAATGAAGTCTTTACAAGATTTTAATTTAGTAGGTTTCCATAAATAAATTTCATAAGGAACGTTAAGATGTTTAGGTATTTCATCATTAAACCATACCGTGTAGACAGATTTAGTTGCAATAATTAATGCAGCATTAATATTTTGTAATGTATATAATACGCCAACATTATCTAATAATACTTTTGTTTTGCCAGTACCCATCTCCATAAACAAAGCATAACTTTCCTTATCCCAAGAAAGCTCTAAAGCTTTGCGTTGATGTGCAAACGGTTCTGTTTTAAAATTATATTTTGCTACCACAAAATTATGTTTGACATGTATTTACATTAGTCTAATAAGAGGTCAAGGAGAAAATATGGTAGCAATAGATGCTCTTGATTCACTACATAATGTGGATCCAGATAAGATGCAGACAATATCTAAATTGTGTCAAGATTTAAAAAAAGCACAAAATGATATTGAAGAAAAAGAAGCCGAAGTTAAAAGGCTTGTAGAAAAAGAAACCCTAATATCATCCGAGCTTATACCTAATTTGATGGCAGAGATGAATATTGCAATGCTTAAATTATCTGATGGAACCATGGTTGAAGCGGTTCCAACTTATAAAGCCTACATTACCAAAGCGAATCAACTTAAGGCATTTGATTGGTTAAGGAAGAATGGCTATGGAGATATTATTAAAAACGATATCTCTATCGAGTTTAGTATGGGTGAAGATGCGAAAGCAAAAGAAGTGTTAGATCTTCTAAGATCAAAAGGCACAACACCGATTCAAAAGGAACATGTACATCATATGACTTTATCCACGTTTGTAAGAGAACAAACAGAAAAAGGTCAAGACATACCAGATGATTTGTTTGGGGTGCATATATCTAGCAAAACTAAACTAACCACTAAGGACTAAAATGCAAACACAAGTAAAAAAAGAAAAAACTGAGGTTATAGAAAAACCTACATTTAGTGTGGCTTCTATAGTTGATCAGTATGCAGATGCAGGACTTGAGAACGTAACGGCCAATCAAATGGCTATGCCGTTTATAAAGTTAATAAGCGATGCATCATATGAACGTAGACCAGGACACGAAAAATATATTGAAGGTGCACAGACGGGTATGATTTGTAATTCAGTTACAAAGAAACTGTATGATGGCACTAAAGGTATCTTGGTTGTGCCTTGTTATTATAAGTTTGAATACATTGAATGGAAGGAAAGAGGTACTGGTGGTATCAATGCTCCAGTAAAAATCTATTCTGGCGATTCGGATATTGTATCTCAAACAAAAAGAGATGCACAAAATAAAGATAGACTACCAAATGGTAATTATCTTGATGGCACAGCATCACACTTTGTATTGTTATTAAATGATGATCAAAGTCCAAACACTACTGGGTTGGTGACTATGAGTAGAACTCAAGCCAAAAAATCTCGTAAGTGGAACTCGATGATGAGAGCATTACCAAAAGTTAAAAATAGTAAAGGAGATTTGGTATCTCAACCATCGTTCAGTCAAGTGTATAAACTGACCACGGTTCAAGAATCAAATGGTAAAGGACAGTGGACGGGTTGGGCTATTAATCATGTGGGACAAGTATCAAATCAAAATGCTTTTAAATCAGCTGTTGATTTGTACGAAGCTTGTCGAAAAGGTGTATCAGTAAATTATGAAGATGATATGCCAGCAGCAACTGAAAATCAACCAAGTATAAAATCTGAACAAACACCATTCTAATGGTCGAAAAGTTTATCGAGATCTTTCAAGGCTTAGATATTGCCTACGGTGAATACTACCTTGAAGGAGATCGAGATCAAAAGACTGGAAAAGAAAAGGGGCGTGCTGTTACTAAGCGTGCCCCTCTTACTCAAGAACTATTTCAAAAACATTTAAACGGTGAAATTAATTTAGGTGTAATACCAATTCGACAAGACAATACATGCATCTGGGGATGCATTGACGTAGATAAATACGATCTTAACGTAAAAAATTTAATAGCAAACATTAGAAAGAAAAAATATCCATTGGTGCCCTACAGATCAAAATCTGGCGGTGTCCATTTATTTTTACATACCAAAGAACCAGTGCAAGCATCTGATATGATAGATAAGCTTAGTCTATTATCAACAGACCTTGGTTTATCAAGTTGCGAAATATTTCCAAAGCAAAGACAAATCATGGTTCACAAAAATGATTTAGGCAACTGGCTTAATATTCCTTATCAAAAGGCAGCAAGAACGACTCGTTATGCTATGTATGACAATGGTGCGGGTATACCTCTAATTGATTGGTATAGTTTCATAGATAAATTTAGATTAACTAAAGATCAATTCTTAGCCATACAAGTTGATGATAGTTTAATTGAAGAAGAAAACTTTGATCAGTATCCTCCTTGCTTACAAGCTATTATTAGAAATGGTTGCGAAGGCGGATTTAGAAATAATGCACTTACTGCATTTGCAACACTCGCAAAGAAAAAAAATCCAGATGGTTGGCAAAAAGAAGTTTGGGATCGTAATGATCAATTCTATGAACAATTACCAGCGCACGAGGTACAAGCTGTGATAAAAAGTTATGAGAAAAAAGATTATGCTTACAAATGCACTGATAAACCAATGAAAGATCATTGTAATGCGGGTCTTTGTCGAACTCTATTATATGGTATAGATAGCTCTGCGTACATGCCAAAGGTAGATTCTTTTCAAAGATTAAAAACAAATCCGCCAATATATTTTTTAACAATAGATAAAAAGACAATAGAATTAAACGGTAAACAATGTAATCAACAACAATTGTTCGCAGAAGCTTTATTTGATCAAGCAGATATGGTTTGGCAAAAATTAAAAGATAAGGAGTTTAGAGTTTTTTTAAATCAATTAAAGACTATGCAACAAGATATAGAGGGCTATGATGAAGACAAAGAATCACAAGAGGAGTTTTCAGATTTAATTTTACAATTTACACAAGAAACACAGCAAGCGGACAACGCATCACAAGTAGAGGCGGACATGTGGTTTTTATACGACAAAAATATAGTTTTCAAATATAAGACATTTGAAAGGTTTATTAAAAAAAATAATAAAGCAATAAAAAAATTTGAAATTATAAATACATTAAAAAAGAATGGATCAATTAAAAAAGAATATTTTGATAAACTTAAAATAAAAAATGTTTGGTATTGTAAGAAACCAGATGAACCAATAATTGAAAGGTCAAATGTCTTATTCAGAAGAGAAAAAGCACCGTTTGAAGAGCCGAACCATTAAAATATATGGGCCACCCGGCACTGGAAAGACAACAACTCTTTTAGAAAGAGTAGAAAAATTAATAACAAGGGGCATAAAACCTAGAGATATGGCCTATTTATCATTTACTAATAAGGCAGTTAATGAAGCTAGGTATAGAGCATTTAAAAAATTTGTTGGTTGCACAGATGATGACTTAAGAAACTTTAGAACTATTCATAGTTTTTGTAGACAAAATTATAAGCAAGTGCCAGTGATAGATCCAGATATAGATATGGTAGAGTTTGCTCAAACACTTGGTTTACCTAAAGTTAGATTTGAAAATTATAATGGCCATCTTGTTTGGAATGATTGGTCATTAAGAGTTTATGATAAGGCACGAAATAGATTAATAGATCCAGATGATCAATACAAAGAAGAGAAAATTAAAAGAGTTGTATACGAAAAGTTTAAATTAATAATTGAAGCTTATGATGAATACAAAAAAGATCATAGGGTAGATTTTACAGACATGATAGAGCATTACATTAAACATGCTTTAGCACCAAATTTAAAAGTTTTAATAGTTGATGAGGCACAAGATCTAACACCCTTGCAATGGGAACTTATATATAAATTAGCAGCAAACTCAGAGAGAATATATATTGC
>Ga0181356_1001053_pt1 | contig 12146 bp, 5 predicted proteins | sample Fa13VDMM110SN_FD_130104 | JGI IMG/M metagenome (GOLD analysis project Ga0181356, IMG submission 130104) | Freshwater viral communities from Lake Michigan, USA - Fa13.VD.MM110.S.N | ecosystem: Environmental > Aquatic > Freshwater > Lake | place: USA: Michigan | collected 2013-09-24 | reverse complement strand
TGCAGGTTGTGGCGATATTAACGCTTTCAATACCCCCGCACGCGCCCCAGTACCGCTAATAAGTTTGGGGTCGCGCTGAACTAGCGCTTTAATTTCTTCAACGGTTTTGCCAAGCACATTGTCTTGTATCCACTTTGCGGATGTTTTTAGGGGCAGTCCTATGGCATCAATATCTGCTTGTGTAATAGGTGCGGTAGTTGCACCAGCCAAACCGGGGAAGCGTTGCGTACCGGCTTCGTCAGCAGCTTTCTTCTCTGCTTCTTCCGTAAGTTGTTGTTCTTTAACAATTTTTTCGGCTTGACGTCTGCCAATATCTGCCTCGTCGTATGACGCCCGTTGCTCGGCTAGTTCCTTGATACGCGCCTTGACCTCAGGGGTTTGGGGCTGCATCTTAAGCGTTTCTTGTTCTTTGACAAGGTCAGCGTACTCACGTTGAAAGTCTAAACCAAGGCCAATTTGTTCGCCTTGCTGCACTGCAGCAGGCTGGGCCGGGGCCGCCTCTTCTTTGGGTTCTGGAACACGCTTACCCATTTCTTTGGGCGTGAACAACGTACCCTGCGTACCCACAGGCGCTTCCTCAGGCAGCTTGGCACCCGGCACAATTTCTTTTGGGGGTGGAGGCGCGGGTCTTGCAGCTTCTTCAGCACGTTTTTGCTGCTCTACTTGACCACGGGCTTGGCCTCGTTCCACAACTCCTGCAGCACCACCCAACGGGCCACCAACCAAGGCAGCTTGGTATGCAGACTCACCGTATTCTTTGAGGGCGTCTGGGGATGTTAAGTCTAACCCTGCTTGGTAACGCTCAAGGATTTGTTGGCTAACCTCAACTGGCATCTCAGCAGTACCACGGGCAACACCACGCCCCGCAGATGCAGCCAGCGAACGCTCGGCGGCTTTGACCAACTCAGCTTGCGATTTGGCTGTGGCAAGTGCGGCATCATCAGCAACACCAAGAATACCTTTGACAACTCGTTTGCCTAACGTAAATGCAGTACCTACGCTCTCTAATGCGGCTTGACCTGCGGCAGCAGTGTAGGCTTTTGTGCGGTCAATATTGACTTCCTTGCCTTCGTCCATTTGCTCAGAGGCTTGGCGCTCAACGTTGGAACCCATAAACTGAGGAAGAAGCGCACCTGCGGCACCAGCCGCACCACCAACAATCCGGCCTCTTGCACCGAACGGGGCACCTGCAGCAGCACCAGCTTTACCTGCAGCATACATAGCAGTAAGGTTAGCACCCTGCCCAGCCAACGCACGGGGAATTTGAGATACAGCTTCGCCTGCTGCAGACAGTACGCCTTTATCTTGATACGCTTTTTGTACGGCTTCTAAAGATGGGCCGATTCCTGCTTCTTGCCCAATGGCTTCGCTACGGGCAACACCAGCCTTAGCTGCCTCTTCAGGGCTAAAGACACTGCCAACACCCGTACGGGTAGAAGATACCAATTGTTTGGCACCACGAACTAGTTCGCTACCAAATGTGGATTGTTTGGGTGCGGTTGGCTTTGCGGCAGGTGCCACGGGCGTGGCAGATTGAACCTGTTGAATGTACTGAGCGAGCCGCCTAGCCCCCTCTGTGTCTCCAGCAGCGTCAGCTTTGCGAAGTGCTTGGTAGAGGGCGTTTAGATCAGCCATTGCTCAGTCCTTATTTACTCCCATACTTTTGCATGAGAGCTTGTATATCAGATGGGGTTCCGCCGGGGCTTGCTGCGCCGGGGGCTTCTGGAATTGTAATACCAAACTGTCCGTAGATGGCTTTTGTTCGGTCGTTAATCTGCTTTTCAATAGCAACCATTTTTGCTTTGTTTGCCGATATTGGCATTTTGGCCAACTCTTTAAGTTGAGCTTGCCAGTTGTTAATAGTCTCGTCCCGTGCAGCCAACTGACTTGCCGCGTTAATTTTGGCAATTTCTTGATTGTCCCCACGCTGGGCAGCAGCAGCCATGGCTGCGCGATATGTCATATCTTGACCACGCATCGTAACGTCTGCTTGGAGGGTATTGCCGTATGCAGAACCCAGAGACTGCAGTTTTTCCCGATCAAACGCGCGCACATCCCCAACGTCTTTCTCTCTAGCCGCGCCAACTCTAGTAGCAGAAGCTGTTTTCTCACCACGTTGAGTATCTTCAACGCCACCCATCAACTCATTAATTCGTTCCGCATGCGCCAAATCAGCGGCACGTTTCTTCTCGGCCATACTTGTGTATGCGGGGGCCAAGCCAGATAAGCCTTTGTACTGACCTGACTTACCAAGCATAGAGATAAGTTCATCCATGGGAGACAGTTGCGTTGCCGCATACTGTTGTTTAATCTCGGCAATGCGATCAAGTTTGTTTTTACCTGCTGGCTCGTCTAGGCCCAGACGTTTTCTAATGTCTAAGTCTTCTGCAATAAGGTCTTCGACTTTGCGTTCTTTAGGGCCGCCTTCCAAGGACTTTCTATACATAGCTTCCATGCTATCTGGAGCAGGGGCTGCGGGTGCCGCAGGAGGCGCATTAGGGTTAACCTTAGTAGCGTTGGGATTGACGTTCTGTGGAACGGCAGGAGGCTTAGGTCTAGCCGACGCTGGAATAAGATTAGGCGATACATTGATGCCGTTGCCCGTAGCAACCTGACCTGTACGACGACCTTCGGTACCCATGTCTGGAGCCGGTGCTTTTGCAGCCAACCGAGCGTTTTCGGAAGCCATGTTGCCCTTTTGTGACTCACGATATTTCTTAAGCGCCTCGCCCTCTTGGTCAATCAGAGCAGCAAGGCCAGTGCCTGCTGCGGCACCACCGATAGTTCCCGCGACAGGAGCTACGAAACTACCTGCAACACCACCTGCAATAGGTAACGCAGTCCTAGAACCTGTGCGAGCAAACTGTTTTATTTTCTCAGACATTGGTACGTTAGGGTCGTCGTAGAAGTCTTGGGCATCGCTTACTTCACTCAGTCCTTGATAGGCCGCTAAACCTACGTTAGCACCGGGAATTGCTTTAGTTTTGGCTATATTGGCTATATTCTTTGCTGCGGCTATTGCAGGGCGCATGGCTTGACCTGCGGCAAAGGCTTTTGGAGAGGCATTACCTTGGACGGTCTGTGGAGTAGGTGCTGCTTGCGCTGTGGGCTGTGAGCTTTGTGTGGCACGGAACATGTCTTTAATATTGTCTTGGGCAGCGGCAGATGACTTAACAAAGTCTGTGTAGTCAATACCCATGCTCTGTAAAAACTTAATAAACTCAGGGCCAGCTTTGACTTTATCTCCAGCAGCAAACGCAACAATGCCGCCGCCAGCCATCTTGATATTGGACTGCAGTTGGTCAAGCCCAGCCATCCGCTGAGGTTGTGGCTGTGGTCTAGGTTCTGGAGTTCCTTCTGGCACAGGCCCCATGCCGGGGCGTGGCTCCATCATTTGCTGCTGCGTATTCCGCTGTTGTGCCATTTGAAGCCCCAGCAATCCGGCCTTTTGCTCAATCTGTTCTTTGATACTGGGTTGTTCGCCTTGCGCTGCACCTTGCATTGCGTTAGCCATCTCAGCGCGTTTAGTCTTAGCTTGCATCTCACCCGTAGCTAACCATGGTGGAATCATGGACGGGTTCAAGCCATCCGCATACTTTTTTAATTCCGCCAGTGGCAGTGACTGTGCGTACTCTTGCGCTTTAACAAGATTCATGATTTACCTTTACTTAAGGCTTAAGGCCCAATTTAGACATTTTGTCATATAGCCCCGCTAAGCCAGCAATATCGCTTTGGATTTTAGATAGTGTGTCTTGGTTTGTCGACGTTGTTGATGCTCCGATTGGCAAGTCAGCTAACATCTTGCGTCGGAATTCCAAGTTAGAGTACGGGCGAGCTTGTTGTTCGTCAAACTGTTTCTTGTCTGCTGCAATACCCTCGGCTTCAATATTACGCTGTGTAGCGCCTGCTGTCATTAGATCATTGAGGGATTTAAGTCCAAAGTCTGCGCTGTATTGGCGTGATGCTTCTGTAGCTTTTTGGGTATCCAAACCACGGCCTTGTTCTGCATTAAACTGAGCCATGGCAGCGTCGTACGCTTTGTTGTAGCCTGCGCCTGTAATGCCTGCCAAGTTAGTACCTAGTGAACGTTGAGTTTCAGCGTCCATAATAGCCCCGCGTGAACCACCAAATGCCCCTGCTTGAGTCATTTTGGCAGCGTTCTGTTGCTGAGTAATTTGAGACTGCCGACGAGCTTCCTCAATCTGAGGATTCAAAGAAGCCTGCAAATACGGATTCATGTATTTATTAGCGGCGCTTGCGTCAAACGTGCCAGACGTAAAGGTGGTTGGGTTAAATCCACCCTTGGCAACTTCACTAATCCCAGCAAATCCTTGCTTCTGCAAATCAGATGCCCCAGCCGTCAATGGGCCACCGTAAGTCTGCATGGGGGCTTTAGTTAACGCTTCTGCCTCGCCAAGCATGTTTGTAACATAGTCACCAGCCCAAGGGGACAGCGTAGACGTCTTAGACGTGTCAAGTGGGATACCGCCCTCTTGAAACTTTTGCACAGAGCCACCACCGGCATAAGCCGCAGCCAAACCACCCGAAGCTGCAGCAAGGAATTTGTCGGGGTTGATCTTCTTGCCTTGTTGCTTTGTGCCAGTACGAGCTTCACGAATGCGGTCCATCATGGCATACAGTTTTTTAGCCCCAGCATCGGAGTTGCCATTACCTAAGTGAGAAACTACATCGGCAGGGATTACAAACTCACCATGGCTTAGTGCTGCCTCTTGGTCACCATCGATTGTGGTTGAAATCTTATCAGCCATACCGTCAGTGCCACCACGCAAATAACGACCTTTAGCCATTGCAATACCGCCATCAGCCATACCAATTGAATTAATTTTGTAGTTAGGGTCCATAAGCTGCTGTTGGGTTGGTATAGCAGGTAGCCCTGCAGACGCTGTGGTTGTGGTTGCGCCAGTTGTAGCGGTTGCGGGAGTGTTGTATTTCATAGCCATTTGGCCTGCGTATGGGTTAATCGCAGGAGGGGCGGCTGCAGGTTTGTATGCAGCTAAGATACCGGCTTTTTGCGCATCTGAGGCAGCTTGGGCTGCGGCTAGGCTTGTGGCGTCGCCTTGTTTTACAAAACGCGGGTCGGTCGTGTACTGGCGACCGGTAGAACCGGGTCTGCGGTTTGGGTCGTTATATTCAATCTGTTGGGTAACGGCATCCAGCTTAGGAATAGGGACGTTGTAGCCACCCTCGTTGTCACCAGAAAAAGCTTTTGCCGCCGCCAATGCAGTGATTAAACTAGCACCGGGGTTATCCATCATGTTGGCAAATACTTTGCCTGCTCTAGACCCTAGATTTTTAGTTGCCCATGTCAATGCACGGTTATACGCTACGGAGTTACCTTTTGCGTCAGCGCTCTCAGTGTTAGAAACAGGGGAGCCATCAGGACCAACTGTTAGTGACGAGCCATCATCATATTTATAGGTAATATTTCCCGTTTTTGGGTCAACTACGGTGTTTGAACCTTCTTCTCCGGGAGCGTCGCCCCACGAGAAATTAGCGTCATAGCTACCAGAAACGCTTTCTCCATCACCAAAATCGCCAGACACGCTTTCATCGGTATCAACAGTGCCATCTTCGTAGGTATATGTTTCATATTCCTCCGTTTCAGGGTTGTAAACTGTTTCGGTAATTAATGCCATCTTGAGTCCTTAGCGTAGTAGTTTTAGCAGATCGTCTACCGTCATCTGCTCCGCCAGCAGGTCATCAAGGTGCCCGCCGGTAGCCATTTTAGTCTTATCCTTGGATTTCTTGTTATCTTTTTTGGTATCTTTTTTGTCAGACTTGCCCGAATCCGAAGCCAACACTTCTTGCAGGGTTGCAAACAAATCAAAGTCATCTATATCGCCCGCATAAATCGGGTCACTTTTTTCACCCTGCGCACTAAGCCCACTTGTTGTCGGGGTAGGAATAACGGCGTCCTTTGTAATCTTTTTGCATACCCCGTTAACTCGTTGGTATCCCGGTTGGCACACAGGTACGCAAACACCATTGATTCTTTCAAACCCCGGCTGGCACTCGGTGGTTTTAGGAATAGGTACGCACTTGCCTTCCGCATTGCGCATTTGACCAACTGGGCATTCTTTTTCTACTTTTTCGCACGCGCCAGTTTCTAAGTTGCGGATGTAGCCTTCTTTGCAGACCGGCACACAGGTACCGTTAACTTTCTCATATCCGTCATCGCATTCTTCATCATCGTCAGGCACACAAATCCCGTTTTCTAAGTGAAAGCCTTCGGCGCACTCAGTGTCGTCAACGGGGTCGCACTCGCCTGTCTCCAAGTTTAGCGTAGTACCAACTGGACACGACTCAGGCTTTCCAATAATGACGGTTTCATCAATACAGGCCGTACCAGCTTCATTAAGTACTTTACCGGGCGGGCATGTAATTGTTTTTGTTTCTGTTTCATCAGGCACACACATGCCGGTCTCTGGGTCTTGATGGAATCCGGAATCACAAACTTCACCGCCGCCTTCATCCCAGTCAGGATCACACTCGCCTGTTTCAGGGTTTAGCTTAGTCCCAACTGGGCACGATTCTTTTTTGTCTGTAACAACAATCTCGCCTTCATCCGTGACCGGATCGCACTCACCAGTCTCGGGGTTCAGTACAGTACCGACAGGGCAAGATTCTGGTTTGGCTGTAATTACAACCTCACCTTTGTCGTCCACAACAACTTTATCTTCATCTATCACCGGATCGCAATCACCAGTAACAGGGTTTAGTACAGTACCGACCGGACAAGATTCAGCTTTGGCTGTTACAACAACTTCACCTTTGTCATCAACAACTGTATCAGTTCCGGTATCAGGTATAACCTCACCCATGTCTAAGCCAGTGGTGTCGGTTCCGGTAACAACCAGTTCTTCTACGTTATCGTCACCGCCGGGTATAACATCCCCCATATCCAAGCCGGTGGTGTCAGTTATGTTGCCCGTTGCATCAAGGTCGCCTACAGAACTATCAAACAACGTAGCATCTGCGTTAATACTGTCGGAGCCTGTAAAGTCAGGGAAATTAAGCGTTTCCCCACCTGCACCAGACAAGGTCAAACCGTTACCTGCATCAGATACGGTATCTGTAGCCAAACTTGCAAGTTGCGTGCCTTCTGTGGCGGCGCTGTTTGCAGTGGCTAGGGTGTTAGTTAGGTTAAGCGCAACGTCTTTGTCCGTGATTTTGTTAGCCGCGTTCATTGCGTTTGTAAAGCCATTTGCTGCGGTGTACATACCGGCAAGGTTATTGTTTTCGAACGCGTTAATAAACCGCGCGGCAGCGGCGGCAGTAGCTAAATCTGGACTATTGACAAGTTGGTTAGCCGCAGTTAACGCCCCAGCCCAGTTTTCATTGGCAACATTGTTGGCCACACTTAAAGCGTTTCCGGCGTCTCGTAAAGAAATTGTGTCGGTTAGCATGGTGCCCCCAACATTTCCGGCAAACGGGCTATTCATCACCGACGTAACAATAGCAAATGGGTCTCCACTATCCACGGCTTTGGCAATACGTGCGCCAGCGGCAACATCAGTGAATCCAGCTAAACCTGCCAAAGACGCTATGCCACCTAAAACGTCACCTTGGTCAATAGAAATAGCCGCATTAGCCGCAATAGCAAACGGTTGCAAGGGCGAAGGGATAACAGACGCCAACGCAAGAATTGGCCCCCAGTCCGCAATGTCACTGCTGGACGCGCCAGTTGTGTAAAAATACGGATTACCTTTGTCGTCAAACTTAACTCGATAGGCGGTGTTGCCTTCACCGGCATAAGTTCCTGAAAACGCGTTACCAATTGCGCGTTCGCCGTAGTCGCTGATGAGGCCAGTGCCGGTTGTTTTGTTACCAATAATTTTGGTAGTACCAATTGGCGCAACATACGTATTTCCATAGGCACCTGCATCCCCGCCCGAATATGTAGTGCCCTGTGTAACTAAACTAGCGTCAACGGGATTACCCTTGGAGTCTTTGTACCCCACAATACGCGCTTCAATAATAGGGCCATTTTCATCATATCCGCCGGTGTTAACGTATTCAAATATGGGTATAACGGCTTCATCAACTTTTTTGTCGATCAAGCCAACTTGGTTAATATCTTTAACACCAGATGCCAACAGGTTTTCAGCCATTGCGCGGGCATTAGCTTGTGGAGAACCGAATCCCTCCCCTTTCCACTGCGACGTCAGATTTTGACTAAGAATCTGGTTGACTAAAAAATCAACAGCAGCGTTATCTAAACTGTAATCTGTGCCACCAAAACTTTTTGTGTATGTAGTTGGTGTAGTATCAGTGGTAGTAGCAGTGGTAGTGCCCGTTGTGTCCGCGCCTGTAGTTCCGGTTGTAGTGTCGGCAAGGGTCGTCAGCAGTTCGTCTTCCGTTGTTGGTGTGCCAGCCGTAATGGTATCTGTAAACGTCTGTGTATTTGTAGTGGGCGTAGAAGTGGTGGTAGGAACTGCGCCAAACCGGTCGCTGTATTCACTCACCCGATCTTCTGTGCCAGTAGCGCGAGCAATATCTGCCAGACTCACATCAAACTGATCCATTGTGGCAGCAATAGTGGCGTCATCCGCTTCGGGATTAGCCAAGAACCAGTCAAATATTTGTTGGTCTGAAATTGCCATAATGTATTACGGTAAAGCTGAAACAAAAGACATTGTAGCCACCACCGACTGCGTAGACGGTTTGGTGGGCGTGCCAGAAGCGGCAAGGTGTTGAATAGACACAGCGGTATTAGGCACAGACCAGTACATTTCAACGTAATCATTTGCCGCCATGCTTAGAAAATAGTTCCAGCCAATAATTTGATGTCCATCCGTACCTGCGTGTCTATTTGGAATAGATACAAACCCAGTTGACCCCGGAATATCCACACCATCTTGCTTCAACCAGATGTAAACGTCTTGAAAAGCAGTATCCGTGTTTTGAAACTGAGCGCTAAACTGCAAGTTGTAAATACCTGCTGTAGCTACCGTAATCTTAGAAGTTGCAATGCTGACACCATTAGCAAAGTCTGTGGTATTCAGCGTCATCAACGTAGCTGTGTTAGCCGTTGTTGTTTGATCCTGATCGCTTGAAAACGCGCCATACGGAACTGATAAAGTATTTAACTGAGCCAAAATAGCATCAATTCTGTTGAAGTACAGACGAAATACATTGTTAAGCTGTTCTTGATACCTTGGTTGATATTCAATAGGCGCAAGAGGTAAGTTGGGTGAGGCAACTTTGTTTAGCTCAAAATCAGTCGTGACAATTAAAGTCATTATCTGCGCCCGTCTGGTTTGATGTCGATGCGGGTAGCACCAAGTTGCCACGCAGTACCAAGCGTATCAGATTCTGCTCTAAATATAATCTGGCGACCACGAATACGGGTGTTTACTTGGCCTGTAAAACCTTCTGTAATCACATAGGCAGCGCCAGTTAGCTTGTCTACATCTGCAGATACAGCAGTGCCCGTACCCGAACCTGAGTTTTGCATAGGGTACAGAGTCAACGTAACTTGCGGTGTTACATCTTCAGAAGACCCGGCAAACGTCAAGTCAGGAAGCATACGCCAGATAAAACCAAATTTATCTCCATCATCAATATCAAACTCAGAAGATGAAATGTAAGCCACAATAGGAGTCGGCGTTGTAGTTTCATTATCATCTACGCCAAACTCATGAAACACAATGTATCCATTGTACGTAGCAGCAATTGGGTAGTCTTGAATGCCAGAATCTAACCAAGCCGTGCGACCCATATTGCCGTAGTACCAGACACCTTTACCGCCCGTCGCGTTTGTTTCAATGTAATTAAACACCACATACTTATCAATTAAAGTACTGTTTTCAGAACAATAGAACCACCAGACTTCGTTGAAACCCTCGTTAGTGCTGGCAAATACTTGCAGGTTTTGGCTTAAATCAATGTCTTGATAGACAAATTTACGCAAGTCACAGTTCAACGTTTGGATGCGTCCGTCATACATATAGAACTTATCTACGCCCATCCAGTAAACAATACCAGACGCTTGGGCCACTGCATTAGGGCCAAGAATAGAAATGTTGTCACCCAAGAGCTGAACGCTCCACACCACTGGCGGGCCTTGATATTGCAAAGAATAGACCGCAGAATCTGTCCAAACTACAATCTCTTGACGGGTTTGAATGGCTGCAATGATCTTTGATCCGTGGGACAAACGAATACTACCTGCTTGATTTGTAGACGCTGGAGTCCAATTGATTGCCGATTCTTGGTCAGACCAACGAATTAACATGGGGTCTTGAACCGTACTTCCATAGTCATTACATCCAAACGCAAACACAAATCGACTTGTATCTGATACAAAAATTAAGTTCTGCACCGTTGGTACATCTGACGCGCCGCCCAAAGATGTTAAGGGTATACCCCTAACTGATAAAGATTGAGTGCCAGACTGAGTGCCTGATGTGTTAATTGTCAGATACTGATCGTAGAACAATCCAGTAGGTGTTCCCGCAGTGGTAACAACGCCAGCCCCGCCGGGGGTAGTGGATAAGGTAAATGTGGTTGTTCCATTGGTAGCAACAATGTAATATGTTGTTGGGCTTGTATAGCCTGTAATTGTGCCCGTGCCGCCCAATGTTCCACTAATAATGACACTCTGCCCCACCACCAATGTTTTAGTTGCTGCTGTGCAAGAAAACTGACCAGCCGTACCTGTAATTACTACACCTGCTAAAGCACTAGAAACAGGCGTTTCTGCGCTTAAAGTTAAAGTTGTTGAGCTTGGTACGGTAGCCACATAGTAAGTAGTATTTGCAATCAACCCTGTAGGCAAAGCCCCAGTAGTTACCAATTGAATTGCATCTCCGCTCACTAAGCTATGAGCAGAAGTAAACGTCAAAACGGCAGGGCTGGCAATAGTAACGGTAAACTCTTGACCGGGCAATTGAACGTTGGCATTCCAATAATAAATAGCGCCGCCTAAAGTCGCAAAGATTAAGTCTTCACCAAAGTTAGACTGCGACCAAAGTTGTAATGGTGCGCCAGTAACTTGGTTAGTTCCCCAACCACCAATACCCCAGCCACCACCACCCCATCCGGTAAATGGAGTTTGAACTTCGGTAGCCACGTTAATTTGGTATGTGGCAACTGCAACCGCACCACCACCGGGGGAACCAGAAGCATCGGTAGCATTAGCCACTGCCGTTGTCGTTGTAATGGTGTAGGTGTTTAAATCAATAACCGTAACTTGATACTCTTGATTTAAAACCGCAGCAGTAATATTCCCGCCAAGACCTGTAGCACCGTTAAACGTAACAAAAGAATTGGATGTACAGCCGTGAGCGGCATCGTACACAGTAATAATCTGCGATCCAGCTACCGCAGTAAATGGATTTCCCACGCCAGATAGTCCCAACATGGGATTTACAATTTTACGAATAGGTGTGATGTCATAAAACAAACCACCCTGATTGATGTAAAACTTTAAGCTGGTTCCAGCACTAATTAAACTTTCACCTGCTAACGTAAACCAGTTCCACAAAGAACGGCATACGCCTAAAAATGTAAAGTTAGAATACTGTGACCAACCGCCAATCTTCTCTGGAGTACCTTGACGGAAACGTACTTTGTCGGACTCGTACCAACCCGACTCGTTGTAGTACCGAGTGTTTTCCCGGTTTACTCCGGGTTTTAATGCAAGTTTTTTAAGTGCCATCGGTTAATCCAACAAAGCGCACTCAGCCGTGCGGCGTTTAAACAGTCCCGGCAGTACCTTACCGCCACCTTTAGTCCAGAGCATCAATTGTTCCTTGGCTCCTTCCCAATCGCTGGCGTTGATTTTCCTCTTTAATGTACTTGTTTGCAAGCGTCCAGTGCCCAAATTGTAGGCAAAGTCCACGATGGCGTTGCACTTACGAACGTCTGTAATCAGGCCGGGGCAATTACGCAGAACACCGGGCAAGTACGTATGCTCAAGCTCAATCATCAAAAGGGCGTGCGCTTCTTCCTGACTCATGGGCGGGTCTTCTAAAGTTACCTTGCGCTTGTCTGCGTAGTAGGTAGAGCCGTAGCCAATCGTGGCTACGTTGGCAGGGCAAAGATACGGCTTGGAGCGAAAGCCCTCAAACCGCTTGCACATCTCTGCGGCTAGTTCTAAGTTCATAGCCCACGCTGCTTCA
>Ga0181356_1001050_pt1 | contig 12160 bp, 11 predicted proteins | sample Fa13VDMM110SN_FD_130104 | JGI IMG/M metagenome (GOLD analysis project Ga0181356, IMG submission 130104) | Freshwater viral communities from Lake Michigan, USA - Fa13.VD.MM110.S.N | ecosystem: Environmental > Aquatic > Freshwater > Lake | place: USA: Michigan | collected 2013-09-24 | reverse complement strand
TCAAGAAAACTAAAAATTTGTGATGCTAATGAACTTGCTTGATTTAAAATACCAGATACAGTCGAAAGACCACCAGTCAACCAACCAATTCCAGACATAATTGTGGAAAGTGCGTTTTCAATACTATCCATCACTTTTGCTAAAATTCCAGCAGTCCATTTCTCCACAGCACAAACTGGTGCATTGATTGTATTTGCTGCTAAATCACCAAGCAATCCTGCAATATAATCAATAATACCACCAGGGAGTTTTTCAAGAATACAAAAAATAACATCCAATATTTTTTTCATTACCTCCAAAACAATTGTTTGTTGTGGAGGAGGAACAATCAGTCCTACAAGTTTTCTAAATGCCCAAGCAATACATTTGAAAATTGTATTTCTTAAATTATTAATAATTAATTTTATAATACCACCAATTTGTCTAGCACAATTCGCAATTGATTGCCCAATATCCACAATTTCATTCAATACTGGATCAATAAAAGTACCCAAATACTGATCCAATCCATTTGTGACCGCAATAAAGTCCTGAAGTGCTTGAGTGATTTGGCCGATTATATTATTTTGACAACCATTTGGTTTTATAAATGCAGGTTGTTTTGTAAATGCTGCTCCAATAGCATTCGTTGAAGAAGCAGGAATGTCCTTAAATACACCAGCAAGTTTATCTCCAAATTGTGGTGTAACTGAAACTCCATCAATATTGAAACCAAGGTCAGTGGTATAAGCAAGGTTTACTAAGTCTTTTGGAACTGGTGTGGTTTCTTTTGGTGAGTTTTTTGGGTCTGCTTGGTCTATCTCCTTCGCACCTCTAATATTTCGTTGAGTACTCGGTGGATTATTTCCAGGATGACCAGTAAATGGTTTAAATCTAGAACTTTTTTCCTTTTTAACTACATCTTCTGTTTGTAAATTCTTAACTCCATCACTACGATATAATAATCCAATAACAACAGGTTGTTGCCCATCATCACCATCCAAAAAGAAACCAAAACAAGTTTCTCCACCTCTGAGAGCTAATGTCCCACCAATTCCACCTTGTGCGCTTCCAAAAGAGGGGTCAAGCATAATTTGCGCCCAAGGCAAATCATCATCTGCTAAAACATCTCCATCAAAAGAATGATACCCTACAATTCTCACCTTACATCTTGCCGACCAATCACCTTGATTGGAAAATTGAGAACCTTTTTCCCAAGTGTCCTTTTTAGCAACTTGTCCTATCCACCAACTGAAACCATCCTTTCCAATATAATTGGATTTTAATAAAGCCTCTTCAATCATCGTAAATTCTACACTCCAATGCGTTTGGGTTTAAATCACAAAATATTTCTAATGAACTTGGTATTCCAATAGCATCTGGATGATTCTTTTGGTATTCTAAAAGTTCTTCTAGATATGCGTTCAAATATCTCTTTCTTTGTTTATTCGACGAGAAATTTTCTAATTCCTCACATATATCGTTAATAAGTTCTTGTAGTTCCATTTCTCTTATTTATTTGAACCATAAAGACCGTAACTATCACGAATTAATCTCAAACTCGTAACCATTTGCCCACCCTCAAAGTGATGTCTTAATTCTTTAATTAAATAGTATCCACTTTGCTCTTCATCTGATGTCATATTTGTACTTCTATCTATTCGTGGAAACTCTGCGTGGATAATTCCACCAACCTTCAAATTAACATTACAAGGAACAACCATATTTAGTGCTTGTGTGAATAATAAATTGTATCGAGAATAAGACATAGCCATATCAGCACCACTTCTCAACTTATCACTTAAAGAACCATCTGGTTTTAATCCTCCCCTATCTGATGTTCTCACCATAATACGAGAAATGCTATCACCAAATTCATCAGATACAGCAATACTTTCAGCACCACCCAATTTACTCTTAACTTGGTCCTTTACTTTATACTTGTAAATATCCAAAGTATTGGAATACAAATCATAAAAATAAGTCTTATTTACATACATACCAACTCTCAATGCTTTCATCAAATCAATATTCTTTTCATAATTATAATTCAGTATATTAAAATTAGTTTTTGTTTGGTTTTCCTCAATTACTTGTGTGAAAAGATAATATGGTATATTTTCTTTATCGGCACTATTAGTTTGTATCTTTGTACTTGAAACTAAACTATCAATACTTCTAAAATTAAATCCATCTTTGTTTTCATAAAATAAGAAACCAGCAGTGCCTCTTGCTTCTTCACCAGAAGTTCCTGAATTTTGTCCGTTTGCTGGAACTGCTTTTGGACCTAACCAAGTTAAAACGTGAAATGGTTTGCGATTATTTCCAATAAAAGAATAATCATTTGATGTTCCTTCTATATTTTCACTCTTATACTTTTTGGTTTTTAAATCATCTTTAAGAATTTTTGTTACAGTAGTCTGTAAATTTCCCCTATAAATTGTTTCACATCTAGAAGTTTCATTTGTTAATCCTTCACGAGAAACAAGATTTAAAGTAAACATTTCATTTGAATGTTGTGCGTCAAGATTACTTACTTTATAAACATATAAGTCATCCAATACAAATTCACCAAAAGCAGTATCAACACTAATTGTAACTTTTTCTCCACCACGAATTGGTAAGATATTAAACAAGGACGAACTGTTCATTAGTTGTGCTATAGCAGTCACACAAGGAGACAAAATATCCTCAAAATAATCAAAGAACAAACAAGAGTTTGTAACATCAACAGTTGTACTACCATCCAAAGTTTGAATGGTAAAATAATTGGGTTTAAATGAACCTACTGCTGCTGCCATTACGTTGCGGAAAGATTGGTGAGTAACATAGTTTTCATAAGACTATTTACCACTTGACCTTCTGTTGGTCCAGGCATAATCACAGTTCCACCACCTCCACCTCCTCCAACGGGAATAAAGACTGGTCTTTGACCTCCACCACCTCCACCCATCATTATAGGCATAATCACAGAAGCACCACCACCTGGTTGATTATATGAAGTATAATACTGAATATTTTGTGGAGAAACTGGAAGGTTCATTGGTGCTGCTGCAACCATAGAAGACATTTGTGGAACTTGCATCATTTGTGGTGATGCTGCTACTTGTGATTGTGTTGTTGGTGCTTGTGTTGCTTGTTGCTGTTGTGGTGATACTTGTGTCTCTTTTTGTGATTGATCTGCACCATCTTTTGTGAATTGAGATTGTTTTTGTAAATCTTTTTTATTCTCTTCTTTTTTTGGTTGTACTTGAGAAACTCCAGATTTGCTGGATTTTAACAAAGGGTAAGGGTCTATATAATTGCCTTTTGTATCTTTACGCATATAATGAAGATGTGTATTTCCACCATCATCTGCAACTTTAGCAATCTTTTGTCCGGCCTTAACTTTTTCCCCGACTTTTACATTAGGTATTGTATGACCGTAAAGTCCTTGTTGCCCATTACTATATTTAATAATAACTGCTCCACCAACATCCCCATATCCATTAGGATATGCATCTATAACAGTTCCATCACGAGAGGAAACAACAGGACTATTTGGGTCAACTCCAATATCTTGTCCTTTATGTTGTCTTTTCCCTCTCATTGAATAAAAATTCCCAGTTGAAGTATTGAATTGAGGATTTCCACTAGGTAAAGGGAATATTTCATCTCCAGTTCCAGTTAATTCTACATCTTCTCCTTTTTTATTATAATCAAATTTATCATTTTTTGTTTCCCCTTGTTCCCAATCTCCAACTTGACTTTCTTCCATCTGCTGAGAAACACTCCCAAACAATCCCATCGCAACTCCTCTCTCAAATCTATTCACAGCAGCATCAAACTTATCTATTGTATCCTTAAATGTAAGACCAGAAGCAATACCCTTTTGCTTTCCTTCTTGTCCTTTTAATCGTTCAGCAAGTTTTTGTTTAAGAGCACTTCCACCTTCATATACCCTATCAGCAGCAAATCCACCAAGAAAACTACCAGCCATATTTCCAATCACAAAACCAAGTCCAGGAATAGGAATAAGTGTTTGACCTATTACTCCACCAAGCAATCCACCAGCAAGTGCTCCTCCTGCTCCTGCTGCTGCTTTTCCTACACTTTCACCTTCCGCAAGACCAGTCGCAAAATCAAGTCCAGCAAAGAGTGCATTACCAACACCAACTGCTCTCATACCACCCAATTTCAATCGTGGTCCTTTAATTGTTGGTTTTGGTGGTTTTACGTTTGATGGTCTTTGTGGTTTTCCTAACTTTCCTCTACCTGGAAACATATTACCAACAAATCCAGCAAGGTCTAATGCTCCACTAAACAAAGAACTCAATAGATTTCCTGGTCTTCCAAAATTACTTGCGATATTTAAACTCGCAAGTGCTCTTATTTTTTTCTTGTCTGGTAGTTTTAATTTTTCTAACGATCTATTTTCTACTTCTAAAAATCTACTAAAACTATTAAAATCACGTTGAAATCTCGGTAAGGAGTTTGACCTTGAACCAAGTGAAACAATATTATTTGCCGCAGCAACTAATGGAGAAGAAAGTGTTTTTTTCATTATCCGTCAACGATATTATAAACCATTCTAGAATAAAGAACCAAGAAATTATCAGGATTTCCTGCTGGTAAAAATGGAACTGATGGTCCACTACCTTGTGAAGGAGGAGGACCACTTGTTCCACCACCACCTGTTTGTTGTTGTCCTCCACCACCCAAATTAATCGGCATTACAACAGGTTGTTGTGTTGCTGCTGGTTGTGCTACTTGCTGTGCGATTTGTTGTTGTGCTACTGATTGTGTTGGTGCTGCTGCTACTTGTGCTTGTGATGGAAGAACTGATGCTGATGGGACTATTCCCATTAGTGAACTTGCACCCTTACTTGCATTAGCAGCACCAAATGTATTGGAATTTCTTTTTATTTGACCAGACCCTAAAGCTCCACCAACTCCAGACCTAGCTCCAAAATCTGTTCTACCTTGAATAAATCTTGCAGATTCTTTTGAAAGTGGCCCTCCAGAATAAAAATCATCTATTAAACTTTTAGCTGCAGAAGCATTTCCTGCCCCAAATAAAGTTTGAAGTTGAGAAAGTGCATCTGGTTTTGAAATTATTTGTTGAAGATTTGCAATTCTTTCTTGAGGAGTTTTTCCAAGTTTATCCGCAACTGGACCATATTTTGCTTGCGCTTTTGGGTCAGTAGTTCCATGGATAGCTGCTGAAAGTGGAGAATATTGATTAGGAGCTGTTAATTGACCAAACAAACCACCATACCCAGAGTAGTTTTGACCTGCTCTATTAGTCATGCTTTGCATAACATCTGCTTGGTCTTGCAATTGACTCGACTCCAAAGTAGAAATAAAAGCAGCTAAGTTAGATTCTCCAGGAGCAGATGATACTACAGGACCAGTAGGTCCAGGAGGTTTAGTTTTTCCAGGTGGTTTTTTCTCACCCCCACCACCAGAAGAACCAGGAGGTTGTTGTTTTGGTTTTTGTTTGGTATTTTCAAATAACTTGCTAATCGCATTTGCAAACTTATCAACAATTGAAGAAAACCTATCAACAACATCTCCAGGAATTTCTGGTGATGTTCCTGCTGCTTGTGCTTGTGGACTATCAGAAAGAGCATTCACCGCACCAGCACCAGCAGCACCAAGTCCTAATGCACCAGCACCAAGAGCAAACATTTTACCTTTACCACCACCCATCATTCTTCCAAGTCCTCTTGGAGCAGATTTCTTCACTCCACCACCAGGAATATCAACATCAAGATTTAACCCTCCACCACCAGAAGGTGAAGCAACAGGAAGATTTGATAATTGTTTTACAATTTTAATTATAACTTGACGAATTAATTTTGCAACCTCAAAACTTTCAGTAAATGATTTTTTAAGTGCTTCTAAATTATCTCTTACCTTATCAATATTTCTTTTATTACCAAAAAAGTTTATAAAACCTAACGCAGTCTTATAAACATTTAAAAACTTACCAAGAATTCCAATTGGTTTTGCGTCATCTACTTGTTTTAATCTTCTTTGATAATCAGCAGAAAATCCTTGAAGTGTTTTATTAATTGTGCTCGTTACATTATTATTAATATTTGTAGATATTGTGCTTACTATACTACCTGCTGCCGAAGGTGCTGGTTGAACTCCTGCTCTTTGAAAACCTACGATTTTATTCGCAGCACCATTCACAACAGAAGCACCAACTACAGAACCACCTGAAATAAAGTTCTGTGCTGCTGCTTTATTTGTATTCTGTCTTCCTACTACTTTTTCTGGACTAAGAACAGAACTAACCATTTTGTTGCTGCTGTTTTAATTTTTCTTCTTCAATATGTTGCTGTAGAAGTGCTAAGTAGATGTCTCTTTCCCAGGGCATCATATTTTCAATCTCAGTTAATGAATATTTATGGAACTGCATCAAGGCAAAGTTAATTCTAAAATATGACTCTAGTTCCATATGAGCCATACTCAACCGAAAAAAGACGTTAAACCCTCCAACGTTACATCACTTTCAACTTTAGTTTTTGGATTTATAACTTTCACAGTATGAGAAAGTCTAGGCATCGTATCAAAAAACTTTTCAATTTCCTTAAACTGATTTGGGGTTAAAGTTTCAATCCAATCAGTCAATTCTTTTTTGGTGGAATCCGCAGCAGCCCAACTTTCCTCTGCGTTAAAAATAACATCAATACAAGAAGAGATTATATCAAAAGATCTGTCTATACTTGATGAACTTTGTTCTGAACTAAAATCAAAATTAGTTTTAATGAATTGGTCCAATGAAGGATACTTCATTCTCAAAACCAAATCAGTATCAAGTTGAATATCTCTCTTATGTTCTGGGTCTTCTTCAACTTTAATTTGGTCTATAAACACAGTTACTGGAACTTGTGTTTCTCCATCATCACCACAAGTTATAATCAAATCAAGACTTTCTCCAACTGACTTACCACGAACATTTAAGAAAATATACTCAATATCAAAAGTAGGTAGTTCTTCTACTTTAATACCTTTAGTTACAATACAATCTTTTAATACTTGCTTGATTGCATTTGTAATCTCTTTTGTGCTTTGACTTTCAAGAGCAAGAATCAATATCTTCTCTTCTTTGACTAAAAATGGTCTGTATTTAATTGTTTTTCCAGTTGATGGTAAAACCAATTCATACGTAGGTGTAGTAATCTTAGGTAACATAATTTATTCAGTTATTAAATTTATTTATTTGTCTAAATTACCGTAATTCTTTTCCATTACATATCTTATATACTGGAATGTGACTGTTGTTTTTACAATTTGGCTTCCCTCATAAGTCAAAGGCATCGCAGTAATGTTTGTTGGGAATGCTTCAAGCATTCTATAAGTTAAATGTGGTGGGAATTTTACATTATTTGAGTCTGAACTATCAAAATTTCTCTCAAACTTTGTGAGTGATATAATTCTCTTATAATCATCTGGGTATCTAAATCTAAAGAAATCTGTTCGGTCTTTTCCCAAATCATCTCCCTGTCCTCTTGGACTTGCTGGTAATTCACCAGTACCACCATATAATGGATTAATATAATTCATCCATTCTTCAAAAAGACGAATTAAATTATATTCATTATCAACATAAAAGGTCATTGTAAATTCTGGGAAAATTCTTCTCGTTGGAAACCTTTCAATCGTTCCTTGACGACTTCCCATCTCTTCAGTTACATCAAATTGCACTCCAGGAATAACTGCTTCCGCACAATAAAAATCATAAACATAATTTTTTGTTTGATTTCCAGTAATAACATTAGAATTACGCAACCAACTCATCAATCCACTTCCACCAGCATCAACATTGGTTAAATGCAATGATACTTTGAATTGACTAGTGAGAGATAGATTACCAAAAATATCTCTTGCCGAAGGCATCCCATTTGATGGACTACCTTCAGTCATCTTAAGGTATAATGGTCCTATGCGTGGAGACCCTCTATCTGGAGCAGCCATCTATAAATATCTTAAGTGTTTATACTATGTATGCCTCGTAACGAAGATAGTAAATATAGACAGGGAAAATATAGACCACATAATCCACAAAAGTATGGTGGAGACCCATCAAATATTGTCTATAGGTCTTCTTATGAATTGAAGTTTATGCAATATTGTGATTTGACTGAAAGTGTGAATTCTTGGAAAAGTGAAGAGTTTTTTATTCCTTATCGTTCACCAATAGACAATAAGTATCACAGATATTTCCCCGACTTCTTTGTGAAATATAAAGATAAAGATGGAAACACACGAACACTTGTTGTTGAAATCAAACCAGCAAAAGATTTAAAAATGCCCGAAACAAACCCAAAACGAAGAACTAAGTCTTGGGCTTATTCAGTAAAAATGTGGGCAATCAATCAAGCAAAATGGGAAGCAGCAAAAAATTGGTGTGCTGATAGAAAATATGAGTTTAAGATATTCACAGAAAAGGAATTGGGGATTAACGTAAAATGATCGCAGACGACATTAGAAAACAAGCAGGCAACAAATATCGTAGTAGTGATTGGTGGACCAATTCACTAATGAATGAATTGAGAAATCAACAAAATAGAGATATTAATGAAGCAGATACTGGATTTATAAAACCAGGAGATTTGGTTTTCTTTTTATACTCAGCAAAGTATCCACAAAAATATGAATACTGGGATAAACACCCGTTGTCTTATGTTTTAGACATTAGTTTTAATGAAGGTTGGTTTCTTGGAGCAAATCTTCATTATCTCAATCCACAATATCGTGGAGGTGTTGCACAATCCTTTCTAAATAAAGAAGGAATTGTAAACGCACCCAAGAAAACTTTACACAAATACCTCTTCTCTGGAGTAATGACTGAATTCTTTAAAGTGCCTGAAAAAGAATGGAGAGAAGTATCATTACTTCCAACAGAGAAGTTTGTTGATAAAAGAGGTCAACCAGTATTTAAAACCAAAGTTTGGGACGCACCATAAATGGCTTATGAAGTATTAAAAGACGAATATTATACTTCTGGTTTAGGTCCTCTTGGTCCTAGTCCTCTTGGTATTAGATATGACCCAGTAACTGGAGATTATGAATTAAAAGCAAAAAGTGCGTTAGGATATGATATAGGAATTGGACTAGCAATATTCTATAAAAATGGTAGTTACACAAGTGATGCGATACGAGACCCAAAATTGTTTGTAGATGGTGACCCAAACAAACCAACAGCACTGGCGCAACAACTCTCAGTTGATATAAGAAAGAAGGTATATGCAGCACACCAAGCAAAAGGTGGTAATGCTGGTGGAAATGTAGTTAATGCGAGTGCAAAACCAGCAAATCAAAATAGTCCAGCAGGAGTAAACAATAGTTTTCCAGGAACAAATACAGGAATAGCAACAGCAATACCAGGAACAGGTGCATTAGCAGCACCACCAGTACAAGGGAACTTTTTTGATCCTGGATTTGCTGCTCTTGCTAATCTCAATTTTGATAGCAATAATGAAAAAGATATTTTTAAAAGTGGTCTTTTATTGTACCCAATTGATATTTTAAAAGAACAACAAGATACATTACAAATCACAATGTATCGTTATAAAGCACCATTAGAAGGAGTATTTAGTGGAAATGTAAATCCAGCAGATATTTTCAAACAAGGATTGCAAAGAAATAGTGCATTAAAAGAACCAATTGCAACTACTATTTTACCAATTCCTTCTGGTATTCAAGACAATAATGCTATAAGTTGGGGCGATGATACAATGAATAATATGACGGCAGCAGTAACTGCCGGAATGATTAAAAATATAGGACCACAAATGGGAATTCAAGCAGCACTTTCAATATTAAATTCAACGACAGGAGGAAGTTTACCAACAGGAGCAGCTAATCAAGCTACTGCTTTAATAAATGCTGGTGCAGATTTAAACAATCCTTTGGTAAAAACTGCAATAACTTCATTATTATTAAAAAATGCTGGATTTGAAGTTCCAGCAGAAACTATCTTAGCAAGAGGATTTGGAATTGTTCCAAACTCAAACCTTGAATTATTATTTCAAGGACCAACACTTCGTTCATTTGGTTTCACTTGGCGTATGAGTCCAAGAAGTAAAAAAGAAGCAACAAATGTAAAAAGAATTATTCGTATGTTTAAGCAAGGTAGTGCTCCAAGAAAATTAAACTCACAGTCTGGTGCTGGTGCTGCTTCTCTTTTTCTTGGAACTCCAAATGTTTTTAAACTTTCATATAAAACAGCAGGAAATAAAGAAATATCTGGATTAAATAAATTTAAGATATGTGCTCTTGTTAATATGAATGTGATTTATGCACCTGACGGTCAGTGGGCTGCTTATGATGAAGGGCAACCAGTGTCTTTGCAGATGTCTTTAAACTTTCAAGAAATTGAACCCGTATATGAAAATGATTATCAATCAACTATTCTTGATAACCTTAAAGATAAAGATAATTCAATAGTCAACGACGACGATGTAGGGTACTAAAAAATGCCGTATTTCAGAGAACTTCCAAATTTCGAGTATATTGCGAATTTTCCTAATCAGTCATTTAATGACGATTATGTCGTAGCAAAAAATATATTCAAAAGAGCAAAATTAAGAAGTGATATTTCTAGTGCTATAACTGCTTTCAATTATTATCAAATTGTTGATAATGAAAGACCAGACCAAGTTGCTGCAAAAGTTTATGATAATGCAGAACTTGATTGGGTAATTTTAACAACCAATAATATCACAAATATCAATCAACAATGGCCGTTAGATAATAATAGTTTTTATAAGTATCTCATTGATAAGTATGGAAGTGAAGAAGAACTTGGAAAAACACATCACTGGGAAACTGTTGAATTTAGAGACGAATATGGACGTGTTGTAGTTCCTGGTGGTTATCAAGTTGATCCAGGAAAAGCACTATCAGTAACCACTTCTGAAGGTCAAAATGATTACACTTTAAGTGAGTTTCCAAATGAAAATGCAAATTATAGTATTACAATCAATTTAAATCAATATCTTCCCGTTTATAATAATGGAATAGAAACCACACAAGCAATCATAAAAGATATTGAACTTAACTCGTCTACATTAAAAGTTGCTGGAAGACAAAATAAAATTGATATTGGTATCACAAATATTTTAACTAATTGGCCCGCAAGTTGGGGTGGAAGCACAATAATAAAAAGAAGAGCTGGAAATACCACAGTTCAAGTTCTTGATATTGTTTTTGAAAATGATATAGTCCTCAATCCATTATTATATGAAATTGTAGGGGAAGAAGTAAATGGTGAAATTGTCCCTGTATTTAAACTCAAACCACAAATCTAAATAAAATAAAAACAATATGTCTACTCCAACTATTATAAGTGGTGTAAAAGTAAAAATAACAACGGACGTTCAACCAATTTCCATCACCGATACAAGTGCGTCTAAAATTACAACTACATCCATCAAAGAAGTAAGTAATTATGAATATGAAGTTTTGGAAAATGAAAAGAAAAGAAAACTTTTAATCCTAAAACCAGAATACTTAGCAGTCTTTATAGGTGATATGAAGAATATTATGAAGTATGCGGAATCTTCACAATACGTAGATCAAAATACTAAACGTGGTTATAATCCAAAAATAACTGGGGTGTGAACCCTACAGACAAAAAAATACCCCCGATTTTTTTCGGGGGTAAAATGGATTTAAAAGTCGATTTTGAAATCAGGACTCTGCCAACTTCTGGAAGTAAGACATCGCATCATCCTCGTCCTCGTCATCACTAGAAGCAGAAGGACGAACTGAAGTAGTTTCCTTCGCAGGACGTGAAACTTCATCTTCTTCCTCTTCACCAATCGTCTCGGGGTCTTGATACTTAGGAGTTCCTTTGAGACCAAGTGTATAATCAAGACGTTTCTTCAAATCTTCATAAGACTTGAACTCACTTGGAGAAACAAAATCATTCAAGTTGTTGAGTGATTTATAGATTGTTTCCAGTTCATCATCATCTTCAAGAAGAGCAGAAGACGGTGCAAACTCCGACTTATCGTAGTTCCAATAACCATCTTTCTTTACCAACTTCAATTTGAAATTAGCACCCTTCCAGAAATCAAAAGGATTGATTGGTTCTTCATCATCAAACTCTGGTTGCATAGAAGCCATAATCTTATCAAAGATTTTCTTACCAAACTTATAAAGGAACACTCGTCCTTCATTC
>Ga0181356_1001049_pt1 | contig 12175 bp, 6 predicted proteins | sample Fa13VDMM110SN_FD_130104 | JGI IMG/M metagenome (GOLD analysis project Ga0181356, IMG submission 130104) | Freshwater viral communities from Lake Michigan, USA - Fa13.VD.MM110.S.N | ecosystem: Environmental > Aquatic > Freshwater > Lake | place: USA: Michigan | collected 2013-09-24 | reverse complement strand
GCCTGTCACCTTGTTTAATAAAGGTTTAAATACTGGGTTGCCTTTTGCATCTACTTTTTGTTGATAGATAATCTTTCCATCAGCATCTTTCTTAGGCTTGCCAGATTTAGTTAAGACTGGCTTCTTTGTATATACGGGTGTATTTGTAAATTTTTGTTCAAAACTAGTCTTACCTTCGGTTACACCAGGTTTGGTTTGTTTTGTTGTTTCTGCATTCCAGCTTTCTTGAAGTTTGGAAATCAGGGCTTCATCAGGTGCAAAGCCAAATGTTGCAAAGTAATCATCGACTAGAGCGGTCTTGGCGTCACCAAAATCCTTGAACTGAAGCGCCTTTTGGATTTGACGGGTAAACTTAGGGGTGGTGTCAAATACTTTGGCTTTATCACCGCTATAACCCGCAGCAGCCGCTTGGAGCCACGCAATTGGATCTGTGGCATTGGTTGCTACGGCAGCCCTAACAACGCTTCTAAAGGCCGTTATGTCTTCAACGGTAGGTATTCCTGGGGTTGTCTTAGCCGAGGATAGACCAATCTTACGCATTGTGCCTTGAACGTACTCCCACATGTTCCTAGAATTGCTACCTGCAGGAGGAGCAGAGTCTACTAAACCACGAAATAAGTCTTGAAAAAGTACTGCTGCTGTACTGTCTTCTGGTGCATATAGAAATTTGATATACGGGTCTTGTTCGTTTAGATAACGGTTGTTACCAATTGAGCCGCCTGGGGTAGCAACGCCCATTTGAGCAGTCGAATAAGTAGTTGCTGGCATGTACGCTTTATGGCCTGGTTGATGTGGCACTTATACTAACCTTCCAATTGTCCAGCGAATACCCCGTAATACATACGAGCAAACGCTGGGTTTTCTGTCATAAGGGTTTCTGCAAGAGATACAAGTTTATCTCTTAACATTGGAGCCATACTGCTCTTGCTTTTAATCTCAGCGTAATTGGCGCCTTTGAGGTAATTAAGTAATTCTTGGAATTCTTGGTATTCAGTATAGAAAGTTGCTGCTTGGGTATATACTGTAGACCTCTGAAATGCTGGGTCTTCTAGAGCAAGACCTATTCGTGCTATCTTTTCTTCAGCAGTATTAGTCGTAATCGTATCAGGTGGAGGACCGCCAAAGTCTTTATCAAGTTGTGCGATTTTTTGACGATACCAAAAATCTGGATAATAGTTAGCCAACTGCTCTTCAGCAATCTGAGATTTAAGCATTGAGTAGATAAGACCCTCAGCCTCATCTGATATCTCTTTAGTAGACAAAACACGACGAGCGCCTGTTTTTTTCTGCCAGTTGTAATATTTAATTGCAAATTCTGCCCCACCAGGGAAGAAATAAGGGACTACATCTCCAGGAGATCTAGCGTATTTATCGGCAGCAGTAGGGTTTTGATTTAACCAATTCCAGGCATCTTCTGTGCCAGCTACAGCAGATGTTGTTTTTCCGAGAGTAACTAGAATGTTATTCATGCCGTAAATATCAGCAAACTCACGTACGGCTTCCCCATAATTACCAGGGTTATCCTTGGAGATTCTGTCCCAATGCTCAAAAAGCATGGTCATTGTCATAAATTTTAATTTGTTATCAGTGTCTTTAATCTTTACTAGAACCTCAGCAATAGGCGTAGCGGGAGATATGCTCTGAAAGAGAGCAGTTGCAAAGCCCATTCGTTGTGAGGCATCCCGAGCGTCGTTAAATAGTTTGGTTCGGATTTCATCATTAGCAAAAGGATTATCACCGTAATCTCCAGTAGATGCTAAATAAGCAGCCCAATCTTTAGTATTACGTTGTATTGCTTCTTGATTATTCATCTTATATAAAACTGATTTACGAAACCATGCTGGAAATATAATATCTTCGACGCTATCTGGTGCTCCAAATGGAGTTACAATATCGCGCATAACGTCATATGCAGAACCAAAATCATCAGACCTACCGCTGTATACAAAAGCAAGTGCTGCTGCAGGCCCTAATCCTGGAATTAACGGGTTGACTGCACCAAAAGCAAGGTTAAGCGATTGCACAGGTGCTGTAATCTGCATGGCATCAGACATTTTTAAGTTTCTTCCAGCATATGCTCCTAGTATATTTCCAACAAGTGGAATCTTAAACTTAGCGTCTTCTTGGCCTGGTTCACGATAAATAAAGCCTTGATCATCATTATATGTCATACCTGCTACATCATATATAACGTTAGAGTCTTCTTTTGTGAGCGCGTTGTATGCTCTACCAAATTTATAGGCAGGTATAAATCTGCTCTGAGCGCTAAGTTGACCCCACTTATAGAGTGTATTAGTGTGAGCCTGTGCAAACGGGAATATTAAACGTGAGGCTTGAGCCCATCGTTTCTGGCGGTTAGCATCATAGAATAAATCTTTAACATAAGTAGATGCGTCTCTAGCAGCCATCTGGTGTATTGCTTGCCAGTTTGATGTTCCAGCTTCTACTTTGCCTGCACTAACCTTTTTTAATCGGCTGTCAAGAATCCTGAGAACTGGATGTTTTTTTCCTACTATTTTTACCTTGTTACCAACGCGCATATTAATCGGATTTAAACTCTTTAACGCTTGGTTTCTTACATACTTTAATTCATCAGCACTAAGCATGTCTGCATAGCGAGCAACAAAATCCCAATACGCCATCTGGTATTCAGGACCAAAGTTAAACTTGCTTTCTAGTCTTGCAGCAATATTAAAGAACGAGTCTACGAGAACATTTATCTGCGCTTTATCGCCTGCACTTACAACGCTTTCCTTTTGGAACAGAACCCTAGAACCAGTTAAATCTGTTGGGTCAAAGTTGTTTTTTAATGCTTTTTGAAAAGCACTTTCAAGGGCAGATAGTTGAGTAGAGTTTAAAGGTCCATCAAACCAAGGAATACTGAGAGTTACAGTTTTGCCTTTATTGTTAACAAATGTTACTTTGCCTTCAGCAAGCAAATCTGTAAGCACGTATGATTTAGGTCCAGTTCCCGCCATCTCTTTCATTTGTCCTGCAAGAGTATGTGATTGCGAATCATCAAAGAAAAACTTAAAGATTTTATCTGCATCTAAATCATCTTTTGTTAATTTATCTTTTGCGATAGCAGTATCTCTTAAAAAGAGACTCTTTAAACCATCATTATTATCATAGATGCCAAGAACATAGTTTCTCATGTCGCTATTAGGTGAATCAAAGTCATTAATTGCGTCTTCTACGAATTTACGTTTAGCGCCTTCGTCACCAGCCAACATTAACTTTGCAATCTTAGGGTTAAATTTATCGCTACCCCAACGATTAAGAGTATGCGCTAGACCTTCAAAGTATTGTTTATCGCCTGATCCAATTACTTTATAGACTTTAAATACTTCAGAGTTTTTACCACTGCGATAATCGGATACCGAAGCACGGCGAAATGCCCATGTTTGATAACCACGAATAGCCTCTAAGAACTCACCTTCGGCTTCTAGGTTATTGAATTGAGTACCGCCTAAGTCATATTGATACTTAGCAATACGATTTACCAAAGGACCACCCTTACCAGCGTTAGCAAGCATCATGGCAGTGAATTGGAATGGGTTTGAAATAATGTTTGCATGGCCAGAAAACATCTGGCGCATCTGCATTTCAGCAATGTTTCGTACCATGTAAGATACACGGAATACTAATTGGGTAGTACGCCAAATATCGCCTGTTTCTTCAACGCCAATTTTTATGGCCTTATACCTATTCTTAAGCATATTCTTTTCTAATTTATTAAAAGCTTTTAAAACTGATTTTGAATCTGGAAGAAATATTGTTCCTTGGGCTAGTTGATAGAAGTGTATTCCCCCATCAAGTTTAACGGGATTATTTCCTACATTAAGAACTAACACTTCGCCATTTTCAGATAATTTACCAGTAGTGTAGAGTTTATCTGCTGCGGCTTGAACCTTGTTTACTTTAATTAAACTAGTAAGTTCTGCAACTTCCCCTTCGGGCAACCTATATTTTGCAGTTAAGGCCTTGACAATATCTGTTAGGCCATCTTGAATAATAGTAGAACGTTCTTGTTCGCTTGTGCTTTTAAATAGTTTAGCAGATATATCATCAATAAATCCTTCTGCTGCTTGTACTCCCAGAGCACTTCTAATCGAGGCTGAAGATACCCAGTCTTCTACAGCATTAATAGTCTGGTTTAAATCTCCTAGATTAACAACAGTTGAACGGACATAGTAACGACTGAATGTTTTTTCAAGCCTCTCTGCATTTCTCACAGAAACCAAAGATATTGGATTAACCATACGAGCAACAGGGTTAGCAGTAAGTTTTTGAACTTCTTTACGAAGAGTAAGTGAACGGAATACATTAGGATTTGTTGTAGGGTTTCCTAAGTAAGACAGGAATACACGATAAACATCATCTGTCGTGCTTGCAGACGTAAGGTCTATTACCATATTAGCATCTAGTTTTCTACCAAAGAATCTATTGACTGTGTTAGGGTCTGTTTCTTTGGCTACTACTTCGGCAATTCTAGCAAAACTTCTTCCGAGCATAAATTTAAATGCTCCGCTAAAATCAGTGCTAAGGTCTCCGTTATATCCTTTAGTTAGACCTACGTTTTCTTGAATCCACTCACGTAGAATACGTTTTTCGGCAATGCCTTCATCTAAATCAATAATTTTAGCTAGATCTTGGTATTCAGGGTCATTTCTGATTGCTTTACTTAACGCTAAGTCTTGTTTAACCACATTACTAAAAATTTCAATCTCTTTTAAGCGTTGGGCTATAACTTCTTTGTTTTTAGTAGCAACATCAAGTTCTCCGCGAACGCTGTTAATTTTATCATCAAGACCTTTTATGCCAGAAACTAATTCAGTTACAGCAGGTCCTAGTGCGCTTAATTCGCCTGAAGTAGTCCCCGCTAACTTTGATAGAGCAATTCCAAATTGTCCAGTTACGGCAGCCAAGCGTTGAGTATTGGTAATCATGACGCCACCAGTCTCACCATAGAGAGCGCGAATATTACTGATACCGTCAAACTGCCAGGTTTTCTGTATGCCTTCTAGGGCATATCGCATAGCAATAGCAGCGCCTTCAGTTCCTCTAGCCTTCATGATAGGCTCTAGTATCTGTGCGAGTGTTCTAGGTTCATCTGCTGCAGAAATTGTCCATCCAAAACCTTTAAGTGCTATAGCATCATTTCTACTGATGTTTGATATCTCTTGAAGTATGGCACGTGCTTCAGGGGAAAGCGCTTCGTCTACTTTGCCTGCTTCTAACCACTCTTCAAACATTATACGACGACTTGACTCTGCTTGCGCTTCTGCTTTAGGTAATGACCTGAGATCTTCTGTTAAATCAAGAAGTTTAAGTTCGTCTGCCCCAGAAAGAGTAACAGCAAATTCATCAGTTTTATCCGCCCCAAAGGATATGACTCCGGGTTTAGGTGCGTTTTCTAGCACGATGAAACCATTAGTAAAGCCTGCAGTGTTTGTGCTTTCAGCAGCCAGTTTATCTATACCCCGAAGTAACTCGCCATCAAATGTGCTAGGGTTAGTAATAATTTCTCTAGCAATGTTATCGGTAGCAAGCACTGTTTGAGCAACTTCATCTTTTGAAAAAGCCGCTATGGAGCCTTCTAGGTTCCCAAGTAAAGTTTGTGTTGTGGGCAGTAACCTATTTATTTTTTCTGCTTCAAGTGTTGTTAATTCTTTACTTTTTTCCATCCATTGAGCATCACTACGCGATGTATATTGACCAACAAGTTCTTCGCGTTCTAAAGCTAACTTTTTAATTTCTTCAGTTTCTTTGGCTACTTGAGCAGCAGGGCTAAACGGTGCTCCTAGTTTCTTAAGTTCTGCTGCTTTTTTGCCGCCTTGTAGGATTGCTCGAGCAGAACCAGCTCCAAACCACATAGAGGGGTCAAGCCCTATGTTAAGAGTAGCATCAACTAGACCAGAAAGAACTCTATAGCCAGTTTTGTTAGGATTTGACCCAATTGACTTAGCAACATAACGTCCAATAGTAAATGATTGTCCATTTACTTTGCCATAGGCTGCCATAGCCTTCGCTTGGTCTTTGCCAACCCTACTTTTTGGGTCAATAAAGAATCCGTCACCTGTCTTTACCCCGCCTTTAAAGTCAAAGGCGTCTGCAATTAAAGAACCAAATAGCGTATTCTTGCCGCCACTCATTGAAAGATTTTTTATAAACAAGCCTGGGTTTTTTTCTTGACCAAGATCACGTGTCATTGTGGTTACTAAATCGTATGGCTGACGTAACGCAGCAAAACCTACACGACTCACACCTTTTAAGACATCATATACCTTACCGAAAGTACTGTCAAAGATAGAACCAACAATTCCTCTGTTGTTTCCTACTGTACTTTTAATCTTATCTACGTTAAATTGGTCTCTTTTTAGTTGAGCAATGCCATCTAAGGAAGCAATCTTACCAATTCCTGGAGTATTTGCTGGTATTCCCTGTTTTACCATGCCCATAATGAGGTCTTTACTCATACCTGGGTACTTAGACGTTATATTATTAAAGTTTTCATACATGCCAGGCGTGAGCGATAGCATTTGAATGCGCATAGCGCGATTACGCGCTTCGCCTTCGTTGTTATATAGCGCCTGTTGTGCAGGTGAGAGCCTATTCTCAGCCATTAAATAGCGTTATCCAATTCTTGGTTGTATGCGTCAACTATCAAAGCCAACTGTATTGAATCAGGGTTTGCTAGGAGCATAGCACGTGCTAATGTCTGGGTCTGGTCAATTGCATCAATTGGATTAGATAAATTACTATCATCTTCTCCTGGGCCACCAGGTGCGCCAGAGGATGTTGGTCTATCGTCTCCTGGCAAAAATGCGTCAGTAGTTGGTAATCCTCCTACCATAGGGTTCATTCCAACCGCTGTAGCATCGGGTGCAATTGTAGCAGCAGCACCCTCTTGAGCAAGTTCAGTTAGTTGGCCACGTTCTCCGTATGTACCACCAGAGGCATTTTGAATCTTTGCGTCTCTTTGAATTCTGCTAACGAGGTTTTGGTCTGTGCGCTTAGAGTTTGCTCCTACGCCAGATACAACTTGCTTGACCATTTTTAGTCCTCATCTTCTTCGAAATCATCTAATGGATTTTTTATTGGGTCTTTTGGATCAATTATCCAATCAGGATAACTTGACCTTTCCATTGCAAACGCTAAAGCAATACCTTCATCCATACCTGCTTTGCGTAGTGTGTCATAAACTTCTTTAGTTGCAATTGCCCAGAAATCTAATTTTGTTAGTACTGGCTCTTGAGTGGTCCTGCGATTACGTGCTACCTTCTTAACAACCTTTTTGGGAATTGGTTTTTTTCTAGTAGCCACATTATCCTCCTAAGCCCGCTAATATTGATGCTAAATCTGGTCCTGGTTGTGGGGCCCCACCAGAGGGTTGTCCAGGAGCGACAGGGGACGGGGTAGCCTCAACTGGTCCCTGTAAGCCTGGTGGAGCCGTCTCTGCCTGCATTGGTTGTTCAGGGGCCTCGGGAGGCGTGAACACGGCCAAAGCAGCAGCCTCTATTGCTTCCCCGTTGCGGCGACGTTCAATGACGTCTGCAATCTTTTGAATTATTAGAGATGGGTCTTGGCCTTGAGCAGCCATGGCAGGGATTGCCTGCGCTGTAGCTGTAATTGCAGCCGATAGGTTGCCACGCATCTTTTCGATTTCAATCCGTTGTTCTTCAAGTGATACGTTTACGTTCCACGGAAGTTCACGACGGATGAAATCCTTAGACACCAAATCGGCTCCAAGTGCTTGTAAAGAGAAAATCAAGGCTCGCGATGGGTCAAGTCCTGCCATTAAACCGTAACGCACTTCGATAGAAGAGTCACCTTTAATGTCTTTGCTTGGTTTGTACTTTAACTCGTACGGAGTACCTTGTGCGACACCCTTGACACTCTTTTCATTATCGAAAAGGAGTTCATCCATTTCGAAACATACTTTCATGACATCTTCAAGTGTCTCAGCTAGGATTGTTTGCCCTGCTTTAATTTGAGAGTCAAATGCACCAAGCAACGCTTGCACACCTTGACCAGTAATGATTGAAGCATCAATGGTTCCTGTGCGTCCTTCAGGGTAACGGGCACCAAGGCGAAGTTCCGCTTGTAGTGAGGCCTGTTCCTGGAAGGCTGCTGCTGGTACATCTAGTCTAACTCGACCTACGCCTGCTGGTTGTGATGTGCGAATAATCGCATCAGGTCCCATTGGCATGTCGACTACATCTGTTGGAACAACTAGAGGAGCCTGAATAGACTTCTCTGCTGCTTCCATTGCAAGATTAGCAAATCGTGCACGTGCAAGTTGTACGTATATTACATCGTCAAACTGTCCACGTGATTCGTTATCAATCGATGGACGTCTTGCTATGTAGACATTCATCTTGCCTGTTGGGTTAGAGGCATAGTTAAGAACTAAGTTACTGCGTTGTGGTAAATAAAGAACCGTTACATTCGCATCATTGTAACGAACAAGGTCAACCATGTAGTTCGTGTCTTGATTAAAGCCATCACGACCTAGAATAGCGCTTGCGTATTCTGGATAGTCTACTGCTAGTTCGCCTATCGTCTTGGCATAGCGTTTAGCGTATGCTACGCAACGACCAAATCTATCAAACTCAGGATAACCACCCATGGGATCTTCAACACGGATACGTGGAAGACTATCATCAAAGTCAGGCTCTACATAGATAGGCAAGAAGCCGTATGAGAAGTACCAGTCAGCACCCCAATACATCTGAGATTGTAAACGTGAATGGTATATGTAGTTGTTTGCTATCATGGTGCGCTTGTCAGCGAACAGACGAGCGCGGTCATTGTTAATATTAGTTGTAGAACAATTGAAAGATGGAAGCGGGGCCAATACTTCAGCCAAGTCACGTGCGGCTACATCTACAAAGTTAGCCGTCATGGACTTACCCATACCTTCAGGGAACAAGTCAGGGTAAATCTGACTCATATCACCTTTGCGTACGGCAAGGACATCCTGCATACGTGCATCGCGGGTTACATTGCGAAGCCTAAGATTCTCAACCCGCCTTGCAATCGTTTGGATATCTAATTCCATTATAGTCCTATTCGTAGATTAACGCTTCGTAATCGTTTACGTCCATTACGTAACGTTGTTCAAGTTGCTTTCTTGTGGCCCATCTGTTTGGAACGTGGCTTTGGTTGTAATTGTTATTGCTGATGACTTCCTTAGCGCGTAGTTCACAGAACCACAAAGCCATAACACAGTCAGTCTTGCCTTTAGTATCAGGCTTCCAGGTTATTAATTGCTGTATTAACGATTTGACTCCTTCAGAGCCATCTTGTGAAGGCAACTCCATAAGGTTATCGTCTTGATGTACATTGTTACGCATGGTCCCAAAGAGACCAGCCATAGATGCTACACCGAATGATGTGTCCCATTTGTTCTTACCTGTGAACTGACTGGAAAATCTAACTCCAGTAGAGGCAAGGAATGAGCGTAAGTCCTCATCTAGCGCGTAGGCTTTCTGATGAGCATTGATTTCAATACGTAATTCTTGAGGTTTGTACTTGTCCACCCAGTCATTGATTAACTGTCTGATCTTAGCAGGGGTAGGCTCTGACATATTGATGACATCTAGGATATACCGCCTGCGAGTTGTGCGGTCAACCGTCAGTATTACTGCTGCGGTGTTACCTGTCATAGCAGGGTCTAGCCCCATTATGGTATACCAAGCCCCGTGTTCCTTAGGGTGTCCAGGTAATCCAGGCTTTAGAACTCCGCGTTTGCGCATCCTGTTAACTGAACCCTGTATACACGCAGGGGAAAAAATAGAATCTTCTTGTACATCTTGCTGTTGATAGACCAATGCCCAGGCTGACGCAGAAACTTCACTCCTTCTTCGATAGAGTGCTGGCCCGTCCCATTTAGGATATAGTCCGTCTTCATCTGGAAGTATGCCTTCATCTGAACCTTCCCAAGGTATTTGACTTTTAGGCCAGAGCGTGACCCAATCTTTTGGGTCTTCGTCTAGTTCTAGAACTGCTGGCATGGCAAAGTAAGTGAAAGGGGTATTGCCGTTGCTCCAATGCTCACCGTTTCTGATTTCACGGTATAGGTCATTAGAGGCAATTCGGGTTCCTACGATAAGTAACTTACCAGTATCACCTAGACGGGTTACTACATCTCGTTGGAGCCAGAGGAGTTGCTTTTCCCATTCGTGTGCGTTGGATGTCGTAACAACGTCATCAAGGATAATGAGGTTTGAGCGAGCTCCTGTAATCTGTCCACCAATACCAAGGGCTTGTACTGTCGGGTCTTTCTCCGTCGAGTCACGGCTGAGATAGATTCGGTCAGCCTTCCAAGTGTCGGCATCCTCTTTCCACCCCCCTGTGCTTCCATATACGGCCTGGAGTTTAGCCCAGCGCTCATGACTTAGCCGCTGCTTGATAGAGTAGAGATACTCCTTAGCGCGTTCTTGAGTCTTAGAGACAATCGTAATCTTGATATTCGGGTCCATCGCAATCCGATAGACGCAGTAGTTGACCGTGATGACGGTGGACTTGGCGTGTTCGGGCGGGACATTGATCAACAATCTCTTAGGGCTAGACGGTTGGTAAATCATAGAGGCGTGAAGGTATGAAGGTTCGCGCCCCTCTAGGATATCTATCCAAGACCTATGATGAGGGAAGATGGGTGAGTCTAAGAACTCTGCAGAGAACTGCTCAAAACCTATCTTGTACTTAGCGTCTCCAGTAGTGATGCTGAGGGTGCGCTCGCCTTCTTGCCTGGCGGCTTCAAGTGCTTTGATGAACTTGGGGTCTTTCCGCCAGTCTTTCATCACGTCAGGCTTCCTGCCAGCCCTAGCCAGGGCGTCTTGCAGGTCTAGTCCTTGACGTATGAAGTCTAAAACTTTGGTCTTTGCCTCCCTAAGCCTAGCAACGTTATGATGCTCAGACCCAGCCTTGGCAGCCATATAAACCCTCCATAATAAAATCTCCCCTTCGCTCAGCGCTTCAGCGCTTCGCTACCCCTCGAGGCAGCCCAAGGCTGCCGAGTAGGAAGGATATTCGCTTCAGGTTACCGCTCATATCCTTACATATATACTAACCCGTTCAAATACCAAAACCGAACGCTTTGTTATTAAATTGTTATAAACTATACCCCTAAAAGGGACATATTGGGGCACTCGGAGCAAATACTGGAAAAATATTATTTGCGGAGAGTGTACTACAACCCCGGTAGGGGTTTAAAGCATTGGGGTCGCCCTAGCGACCACGAATGATTATTGGGGCGAGCCCCTTGGCGAGCACCTTTGTCTTTTCCGCGAGCCGAAGGCGAGCGGCGTTTTTTGTGTTGGGTTTTAATAGCCGACCTTCTCGCGTTAAGGGTCGGTGTTTGTGTCGGGCGGTAGTCTGCTTGGGGGTCTGGGGCTTGGGGCTTGGGGCTATCCAAAATGCCCATGTGGATCCATATTGAGATGTCCGTAGGATTATCCTACGCCACGCCCGACTTTGAGAATTAGCCTAGATTTGCGATAAAAGGGGAATTAATGGTAAACTTTTTTCATGGTTGATTCATCGGGAATTGACCACTTAATAAAGGAAAATAAGATGAATAAAGGAAAAGAAAAAGTAGCTACATCTCTAGATGTGGTTAATTCTGACCTGCTCGCAGTTTTCGCAGGTGTTGTGAATGGCTCACTTGTTGCTGAATTGGTCGCTTATGAAAAGGGCGTTTCAATGCTTCGCGGTGGGCTGATTGGGGTTCGCGGTCTTAACCTCACAATCAAAGAGGCGGTAATCGCTGGAAATCTTCCAACGCTTCGCCCGTCACATTCGCAGGATTTTTTGCTCTCGTCAGTTGTTAGAGAATTGAAAGGTGGCAGAGAGGCAACTCTCAAAGATTTAATGAACGCCACAGTTCAAGGTAGAAAGTGGCTGAAAGGCGCTGATAAATTGGCCGAGGCAATTACCGCAGGTCAATTTGCTTCGTTCGCTGATTTGGTGAAAGCAACACCTAAGCAAAGCAACGAGCGCAAAGCAACACCGCAAGGAATCGAGGCGCAGATTTCCGCGCTCCTCGAAACTATGGAAGCAGACGATTTCAATTCGATTATCGTAGGAATCGAGAACGCTGAGAAAGTGATAAAGCAGTTAAGCGCATGTGTTCGATTAAGTAAGCAGAATAGGACACCCGCTCACCCTG
>Ga0181356_1001045_pt1 | contig 12192 bp, 7 predicted proteins | sample Fa13VDMM110SN_FD_130104 | JGI IMG/M metagenome (GOLD analysis project Ga0181356, IMG submission 130104) | Freshwater viral communities from Lake Michigan, USA - Fa13.VD.MM110.S.N | ecosystem: Environmental > Aquatic > Freshwater > Lake | place: USA: Michigan | collected 2013-09-24 | reverse complement strand
TCCCGTGAGACACGAATCGTGTCACGTGGCCTGTGGATCTGGCCATTTGTGGTATTTTGCCCGGCCCGTGGGACGACGGTCCGGCCCGTGGGACGACGGTCCGCGACGGTCCGCGACGGTCCGGCCCGTGGGACGACGGTCCGCTGGGGAGGCAGGGGTTTTTTTGTTGCGCGGGGAGATCAAGATGAGAGGAACCGCAGAGGCCGCGGCGATGGCGCTTTTCCGCGCACTACCGGCGGACATCGTCAAGAAGGTGCTCGGAATGGCACACGACCTGTATAAGGCAGAGCATAAGGGCAAGTTGCTGCACAGTTTGCGCTATGTCGTGGCCCTGCCCATGTGTCATTTCAATCGGTGGGCGCTGTGTACTCACCCGTCAGGCATGTACTGCGCGAGAGTGAGAGCGGACAAGGCACAGATGCTCATGGAGTATGACGGGATACCTGACACGGAGGAGGAAGAGCGCGTCCGTGACCTGATAGAGTACGAGATCCCGATGCCGTATTACCTCGCGCGCGTCGCATTCTGGATGACCGACCGGCCGCACGTGAAGCGGACAAATTACCGTCACCGTCATTATTATTACGACTACCTGAATGCCTCTGCGTTCGGCTACGTCTGTAGTTCTTGCCTCGAGCCGCGGCTGCGCGTTGTCACATTGTGCCGGCACGACGTGTACGTCTGCGCGACCTGCTACGATCAAGGGCTCGGGGATTGCCCGCGGTGCACGTTGGGATCCTGGTGATCCTGGGACCGCGGCAGGGATGCCTGGAAAAAAAACCGGCGCTGTAGAGGGCAAGAGATGGAGTTCGAGATGATGATGCCCGAGCCGGAGGCAACGCCCCCGCTGTCGCGCGCTGACCGCCGACGCGCACGCGCTCGTGAGTATGCCCGACGTAGGTATGAGGATCCGGAGTATAGGGAGGTGAAGAAGAAGGCGGTGCTGGACGCCTGGCATCTGGCGCACCCCGAGGCGCGGCGCTATAAGTCGTACCCCGACGTACCGTCAGGCGGCGCGACGATGGCCGCTGTGGGGGCAGGCATCCTGGGACTCTTGGTTGGGATCGTCGTCCGGTAGGGGAAATCGGATGATGGGGGCGGAGGCGCGCTCAGATGGATTTTTTTTTCTCGCCCCTAGGGGTATAGATGCCCCCCCGCCAGGTTTCCGATGACCCGCGCAACGTACGCCGCCGCGCTGCCCGTTTGCTCGTCAGCAACGTGGCCGCAGTTTTAACCGATCTTCAGCTCCTCGCCGATGCGCCCGAAGTCCGCCGCGCCCCGCCCCGCGCCCCACCGCGCGCCGCGACGCTTGCGCCTCTCGTCGTGGGTCGTGACGAGCCAATCCGTCAGCTTGCGCCGCAGCGCCAAGTCCTCCGCCAAGTCCTTGCCCCGCTCGTTGCGGCCGTCGACCAGACGGTGCGCTACGACCGTGGTCGCCAAATCGTCAGGCCGCTCGACAACATCGGGCTCACCGAAGCCCGCCTCAACCTGCGCGCGTCGGAGCTCGTCGCCGCCGGACAGCCTGACACCCCGATGATCATCAAAGCCACCAGACGCAACAAGAACCCAGAGACCGGAGATCCGATCGGTGAGCCGTACGACGAGACCAAAACGTTCACCGCGAAGCAGATCGATGACGACGACGGCCTGCTCTACCGAGAGGTGTTCTATCCTAACAGGAGGCGCGACCTACTTGAAATCAGCGTCGCGGAAGGCCAAGCTCTGCCTGCCGTGTACGTGTTCCAGCGTTACCGCGATGGCTCTCTCAATTGCGTCATCGCCCCGCTCCTGTCGTACATCGTCGCTAAGCGCGACGCGGCGACGGGCGAAAAGAAGCGCGTAAAGTTCACGCGCCTCGCCAAGAAGGTTGAGAAGATGCTCGTCGAGTACCACGAGACCGGGGTGAGCGACACTGAGCTGCAGAGTGTGGCAGACAGGACGTGCATCCAGATCACGGTCATCACGCCGTGCATCCGTGAGCCGCGTGTCTTCGAGCCCGCGCAGAACAAGATCGGCGCCGTGGAGCTGACCAACGTGAGGATTGGCCACGTCGAGCAGACGACGATGAACAACGTGGTCCATGTCACACGCGAAGGGCTTGAGGCGAAGTGGAAGCAGCTCGGTGAGACTGACGTGTGGCATATGACCCAGCGCAACGCGAGCGGGGTGGTTGCTGTATGCACGGCCGAGGGTACGTTCAAAGTCAAGGCGCCGCACGGAGACTTCGTGCGCGCGCAGCTCGAGAAGTTCGGGATGGAAAACGCCTGGATCTGCGACAAGAAAAACCCGCACCTGTCTGCGTTCATACGCGACGGTGTCCACATGAACGGACACATCGACGCAAAGGACACGAGCGGGTACGCGTTAGAGTTGCCGTGTGGTGGCATTCAGAGCGGAAATCGCGAGTACGCATGCGTAGACCAGGCGCGTGCATACCGTAACTTCCAGAGCTGCCAGTGGTACGACGGGTTTGTGTTCGACTTCACAGACCACCGCAAGACGGACCGTGTCCGCGGCCCTGGGTATTACCAGATCACGGACATCGTGCTCGGGCCCAATCTCGAGGCGGTCGACAAGATTCTCGGGGGCGTGTACGTCGACGGCTGCGTTTACCCAAGTTGCGAGATTGCGTACCTGACCAGCATGGGCGCGGCGTTCCGAATTGTGGCGGGGGCGTGGGGGCGCAGACGGGAGTTCAATTTCGACGACGACGGATGGCTCGGCGAGGATGGCACGTCTAAGCTCTACGCGACGTGGGTCGGCCGTGCCATGATGAAGAGGGACATCGACCGCTGGTACGTGCGCGGCACTCGCGAGTTCCTGTCGCACATCGCGCACGAGGCAAAGACCTCGCCGATGGCCAAATACGTGCACTACTTCGAGAACCTCGACGAGCTGTGCATCACGTACGACCGGGAGAAGGCCCTGCACATGGCCCACATCTCTGGGGTCATCGTCAGCTGCACGCGCATCAACACAATCGAGCAGCTGCGGGCGATGCAGCTCCCCAAGGTCCTGCGTGTGGCGTGTGATGCCGTGTACGTCGAGCCGCACGAGTTCGAGCTTCGCAACGTGTTTCGTGTAAAGGACGAGCTCATGAAGACCAATATCCCAGGCACCAGATACATCCACGCGTGCCCGCACCTCGAGGAGACAGAGGGCGAGGACTTCGACAGCAGGCACACGCTGTATATCACGGGGCCTGGGGGTGCAGGCAAAACCCACTTCGTGCTCACAGACAAGGGCATCCCCAAGGGAAGCGTGCTCTATTCAGGTCCAAGTCACAAGCTCTGCGCCAGCAAGCGTCTCGAGTACGGTGTCGACGCTGCGCCCCACAAGAGCCTCATGACTATGAATCCGAAATGGCGCAGGTTCAAGCACTATAGCATAATCCTGGTCGATGAGTGCTCCACGATCACAGAGGACGAACAGGAATTCCTCCGCGTCCGGTATCCCCACGCAATGATAATTTACGCGGGAGACCCTTGCCAAGTGCCGCATTTCGACGTCCTTGGTGCACGGGTTCGCCTGCCGTTCAACCCCGAAAAGTGCGAGCGTACACATTCGCTGACCCATAACTGGAGGTGCACGTGTCCGTTGTTATTGGATGTGCTCCAGAATCTTCGGGACGAGATCAAGGTGCGCGGATCTGGGAGCAGAATCGCAAGAGAGGCCTTCCCCATGCTTGAGCTCGAGGCCCTCTTGGCTGAGTACAATCCAGAGCGCGACATGATCCTGTGTCACAGCAACGTCGTCAAGGACCTGATCACCAACTATATGAGCGCGGCAGGCAAGGCGCCGAAGTTCATGGTCATGAAGAAGACCGGGAAGTTCTACAACGGAGACATAGTACACGAGCTCGAGGCGCCCCTCGAGGTAGGCAAGAACTGCGAGCTCCGCCACGGGTACACGGTGCACAGCGTCCAGGGCGAGACCGTGGAGGGCAACGTGTTCGCAGCGCTGGAGGCAGCATCGAACAACAACGTGCTGTATACCTTGATCTCGCGCGCGCGTAAGCACCATCAGATCAAGATGTTCAAGGAGCCCGTCGCCACCGACATGACGTACATCGAGAAGTCGGACCTGCGTGTGGCGCGCTACGTGTGCAGCCTTACAGAGCGCGAGCTTTACAAGCTTCTCAGGAAGGAGAAGGAACTGAGCCCCAGGTACATGAAAGAAGCGAAGAATTTCGGTAAGGCGTACGCAGACAGGCGATACGACGAGCAGAAGGTCAATTCGTTCAACCTGAGCCGCGAGTACTGCGAGAAAGTGGTGGCGTACGGAGGCCTGGTTCCTGTGACCTACAGACACGGAAAGCTCGAAAATGGCGAGCGCAAGACGTGGGGTCGTGTGACAGGTCGGGGACACGGCGCCCTGCCCAAGACGCTGCGTGGCCCCCTCCTGATCCCCACGGGCGCCGTCGACCACGACGTCATCAACTGTCAGCCGGCCATCCTCGTGTATGAGGCGCGTCAGCTCGGTGTCCCATGCCCTAACCTCGAGCGATATGTGGAGGACAGGGCGGCAGTGCTCGCGGAGACCGGACTCGATAAGCTGGACATTCTGATGGGCATGTTCCAAGATACCCCTAAGCGGCACGAGAATCCATTCGTGCGCGCGCTCAACCCTGAATTTAACGCCCTGCAGAATGCCATCATGGCAGCGTACAAGTACCCGAAGACAGACTCAGACAACCCGCTTGGGTCAAACATGAGCCAGCACCTGGCCAAGGTTGAGAACGACATCCTGCAGCACGTCGTAAAGGGGTTCGCCCCGGGCGTGGTGAGGTCGCTGACGTTCGACGGGTTCATCGCGGCGCATGCGTTAGACCTCGAGATGCTCAACGCCAAGAGCGCGCAGTGGGGGGTTAAGTGGGCACACAAGGAGTTCCACCAGCACTTCGCGGTTCCTGACAGCTTTGTGTGAGACAAGAAAAAATAAAAAAAAATAAACCCTGTATTTAGGCGCCGATGATTAGATGGATCATTCGGCCCTTACTATGTACTGTCCGTGTAACGTAACGGGAGAAGCGTGGCGCGCGGATTCGATAGCGAAGGTAGTTTGCCTTCGCTTCTCCTTTTTTTTGTGGCACGAAGCCGTGCGCGCGTAGCCACCGGAGAGCGGAGGCCGAGGACCACTGATCGATAGGGAACGAGATGCTCTGGACCTTGGATCCATCTCCGGCGATGTCTAATGCCCCGACCTCTTCAGGGAGCACAGCCTCGGCAGGCACCACGACCTCGGCAGGCTGTACAGCCCGAGGGTTCATAGCTGCCATCTGCTGCTGGTAAGCCGCGGCAGCCTCTGCTGTCTGTCTGTCTCTGGCCGCCTGTAGATTTGCTGCGTTTGCCGCAGCCCTGGCAAGAAACGCAGCGCGCTCGTCAACGGGAGGGGCACTAGGAAGAAGGACAGGGGGGAGGGGAGGTATAGCCTCAAATTGCACTACGCCATCTCTGATGACTGGACGGGGACCGGTCCTTGCCATTCTCATTTTAACCTGCATGCCAGGGGGCGCCTGTGGAATGACGGGAGTGTCTCCGAGAGGCCCAGTTTTCCATGCTTGAGTCGAGTCGAGCTGCTCGACTGTAAGGGGGCCAAGATCGGGGGCGATTTGGAGCCTGCTTAACATGCGCATTAGATTCTCTTCTTCTGTACGACGTCCAGGGGTCACATTCGCTTGCGCCTGTTCCTGCATTGCGCGCACTGCCTCGTCCCTTGATTCGCGCAGGACAGTGAGATCTCGGTCGCGTTGCTGTAGGCGGGCCGTAGAGTAGCCAGTGTCAGCAGACACCGGGTCCTGGATAAGCACGGGAGGTTGAGTCACAGGCCGTCCCCTGATTGCTTCGCTTTGCTCTCCCTCGAGTGCCGCGCGTGGTCGGCCCCTGATTGCTTCGCTTTGCTCTCCCTCGAGTGCCGCGCGTGGTCGGCCCCTCATGGCATCGCTCTGCTCTCCTTGGAGTGCCGCGCGTGGTCGGCCCCTTATGGCATCACTCTGCTCAGAGACGAGTGCAGCGCTCGGAGCCTTCCTTCGACTAATGCCTGCGCTCTCACGAACAATGTTTCCACGAAGTGCACCGGTGATTGGGCCACTAACATCTCCGACGAGGGGAGCCAAGGCAGGAGCGACTGCCGGGGGGTTAAGCTGTCGCAATAGCACAGCCAACCTCCTATTTGCGGCAGCAGCTCTGTCAAAGGGAGCCTGACCCTGAGCCGGGCCAACCTGCGGGACCAGTGCGGCAGGTACAACCCGCGGCATTCCGGCCTGTCCCATCGGCCCACTGTTGAGTGCAACAAGCGGGACCTGTGTCTGCGTGGGCGGAGCGACCACGAGGGGGTCAGGATCGCGGAATGTTGCGTCGATCGGTATGCCGGCCGCGATTGCCGCCATGATGCTGCGGGCCATCGCCTCTGTGGGCGCCCTGCCGTACCGCGCGGCGTACCTCGACTTCACGTCCTCCATGACCGACCTGGTCTGCGCGCGCTTGAGTGCCGCCACGGCGAGCGCCGTGGCCCTTGAGGCCGCTGAGGGCGCCCGAGGCGCGCGCGGCTTCGCCTTCTTTTTGACTGCCTTCTTTTTGGCTACCATTTTAGTATGCATATCTCCGATTTTTTTTAGTTTCGGCGTTATCGTCGCATTTTCCCAGTTTACAACGTGTGGATATTGACGCTCGCGAGGCTCAGGCGCGCCGTGTTGTTAAGCCCGCCTGCAGAGGCCATCGCCCGTATCAGAAGCACATAATTGAACGCCGTAGTGGATGGGGTATCTGTGGCCCCTGCGGTGAAAGAGTAAGACTGGGACGAACTCGCCGCGTTGTATGTAAGGGCTGTAAGGGTAATCGTGCAGCCAAGCGAGCCCGGCGCGTTCTCGATTGTGATTTGGTACCACAGCGAGGAGGGCGCGACGCACGAGATTGTCGTGGCGGTCTTGACGAATCCTGACGCTCCTCGTGTGTAGAACGACCACACGGTCTCACCAACCTCGTGCATTATGCCACAGAAAGGAGTCGTTGAGGCCTGGACCGTTGCCGTGCTGCTAAGAGTGGGGGCAGTGGTTCCCTGAAGAAGCCCGACCATCGTGCGCGTCGATCCTGCTACGGTGTCCTCTATGCCGAAACTGTACGAGTACGAGAAGCACTGCCCAAACGTCGTCGTGTTGCTAGATATGGTGCCAAGCCACCCCGAGTCCTGCCCGTCTGCGGTGCTGCTCGGAGCATTAGACGCGCGCATCTGCCTAGTCCTGATGCTCGTCGTGGCTGTGACAACGCCGGTTGCAATTGACCCCAGTGTGTTGATTGTGCCGCTCGGCATGTTGACATGCTGGGTTGTTGCTGCGGTGCTGTAGTACGAGAACGTCGATTTTGTCGTGTAAGGGCTCGCACTGCCACTGGGGCCTGGAGGACCTGCCGGTCCCACCGAGCCCTGCGCCCCGGTCTGCCCTTGGGGGATGCCATAGTTCAGGACGACCGCGCTCGGCGTGCCTGAATTCGTGACCGTCGCGGGCTGGCCGGCTGCGAGCGTCGACACGGTACCCACAGCAACCGTTGCTCCGAGCCCTGCCGTGCCCTGTGCGCCCTCGGTCAAGCCAAAATTAAACACTGCCGCGCTCGAGCTCCCCACGTTTGTCACGGTCGGGGTTGATCCATGCGCGAGCCCTGTGACGCTGCCCACTGCGATGCTAGCGGCAGATCCGGGATCTCCGATTGGAATGCCCAGGTTCAGGATCGCAGCGCTCGACGTTCCAGAGTTTGACGCGGTGGCGGAGGAGCCCGCTGGCAGGGTTGTCGTGCTGCCAATCGTAAGCGTTGCCGCGCTGCCTGCAGGCCCGCTCGCGCCCGCGGGCACCCCAAAATCCAACACGGCCGCGCTGCTCGTCCCGCTGTTCACCACGGTCGCAGGTGCGCCTGGGCCGAGTGTGCTCGTGGTACCCACGGCCACGCTCGCGGCTGATCCATTTGTCCCCGGAGCACCGTCAGGCCCTGGACACAGCACGAAGTCGAGCAAGGCCGCGGACGTCGTGCCTGAGTTCGTCACGGCGATCGCAGTCGGACTGTACGGGACCTGCGTCACCGTCCCGACGTTAACGGTTGCGGCTGTCCCAGGCTGGCCCACGGCCACGAGGAGCAGGATGACCTGGTCGTTATTTGCCAGCGTGCCCGCTGCGCTCACGAAGTTCACCTCGTAGCGGATGTATCCAGTGTTCACAACGTGGAACAGTACCTCGTACGTGTACGAAATTGCCGAGTCGTTCTTTTTTTGGATTATCAAATTCGACCCGGTCTGCACGAGCTGCAATATGTAGTCCTGGTCGACACCGTTCCCGTCGATGTGCGAGACATAAATCGTGTCAGTGAGCGCGGGGGTATTGTCGAGCCTGATGTGCCCGTTGCCAGGCGGGGGGGTTGTTGCGGTCTGGAATTGGTACTCGAGCACACTCGAGCTCGACCCAGGAGGTCCCTGCGGCCCCGTCACGAGTGTCCAGTCGAGCACCGCGGTCGTTGGTGTGCCGACGTTCACGACGTTCGGGGCAGACCCATACGCGACGTCTGAAACTGTGCCGATTGCAATCGACGCAGCGAGGCCGTCAGGGCCCGGTGGCCCTCCTGCCCCAGTCGCCCCCGTGTCGCCGGTCACAAGACCAAAATCAAACACAGCAGATCCAGGCGCCCCGCTGTCCACCACGGTTGGCGTAGACCCAGGGGCGAGGGCCGTGACTGTTCCGACTGCGATCGTTGCGTCCTGGCCGTCTGCCCCGCTCGCGAGACCGAAATCCAGCACCGCGGAGGCGCTTGTGCCCGCATTCACCACGGTGGGCGTGGATCCAGGAGGAAGGGCGACCACAGACCCAACGGCCACGCTTGCGGCCGCGCCGTCTGCACCGCTCGCACCGGTCTCTCCGGTGTCCCCTGTCACGAGCCCCCAGTCGAGCACCGCGTTGGTTGATGACCCGACGTTGACCACGGAGGGCGTTGACCCAGGCGGGAGCGCTGTAACGTTTCCGATCGCGATCGTCGCGTTTGCCCCGTCCGCCCCCTGCATGAGGCCGAAATCAAGCACCGCCGCGCTCGCCGTGCCGCTGTTCACCACGGTCGGGGGGCCTGGAGGAGCCACTGTGTTCACTGTGCCAACAGAGACTGTGGCCGATGTGCCCGGGGCGCCTGCCGTGCCCGCCGTGCCCTGCGCGATCCCGAAATTAAGGATCGCGGCCTCCGACGTGCCTGAGTTGCTCACGCTGCACGGTGTACCAGGCGGCAGCGTGGTCGTTGAGCCCACCATGACGCTCGCGGCGGCGCCGGGGGTGCCCGCCTGGCCCTGGGCTATGCCGAAATTCAGCACCGCAGCACTACTCGAGCCAACGTTATTCACGAAGCACGAGCTGCCTGGGGCGAGCGTTGACGTTGTGCCCACGCTCACCGTGGCAGCAGGGCCGCGCGCGAGCGTGAAATCCAGCACCGCAGCGCTACTCGTCCCGCTGTTTATTACATTGCACGGAGCTGGGGAGTTCACAGTCGTGGTCGTTCCCACAGTCACAGTAGCGGCCTGACCAGGCGGCCCTGGCTCCTCCCCTATCGGAACATACGTCCCGTCTGGCTTCTCTTGTAAGAAAGACGACGCCGACACACGGTTGAACCTTGGTCTCAGGCCAGTCTTGTCGTTCGAGTCGCCCTTATTGAGGCTTCGGATGTCCATCCTTTTGCTGCAATAAGGGGAACGGTGTTTTTATACCGGACACCTGTTATAAAAATGGGGAACATCATCACGAGCACAGCGGACGTGCTTGCCATAATCGGCGGCGTGACCACGCTCGCGCTTGGTATATTCGGCGCGATCCGCTACTCCAGGTGCCGCTCTGTGTCCTGTTGCTTCTCTGCGTGCGTGATCGAGAACAACCCACCCATAGAGCAAAAAAAAGAGTCGCCCGTAGGCGAGATTCTAAGGGAGCCGTCGAGCAGAATTTAGTCGCTTATAAGTCATCAGACAATGGGGAGGACGTAGCCGGACGGACCAGCAAGCAGGCGCACGTAGCTCGTCAAGGCAACGACCTGCACACTCTTTCCCGCTGCAATGCCGCCGTCTCCGATGTTGATGACGATAGACGTGAACGGGGTATCGCCTGCCGACGAGTCATACGGCACGTTGTCGTGCTCTCCGGACTCACAATTCGTCAGATCAGGATGACTCACGTTTGTCCACGAACGCTGGCTTCGCGAGCTGTAACCGAAATTGATGGTCGTCGGAGTCACAGCCGTGATGGTGATGACGCTCGAGAACATGTAGCTTGAAGATCCCTCCTCGTTTGCCTGCAGGTCGAGCCCCGCGTAAATTTCGGCCTGCGACGCCGGATTCGCAGTTCGGAACCACGGCGCAATGATATAATCCTTGATTCCGTCGTTAGTCTCGACCTGGCCGGAGCACACGAACTCGATGACCTGCCCCACCGCGAACTTGGCGAGGGGCTTGTAGTTCAAGAAGGCGGCACCAGAGATGATGCGCGCCGAATGCGTGTCATCCAAGACGTACGGGGTCGGGATGGCCTTGAGGCTCAGAACCGAGAAGGGAAGCGAAAGAGAGGTATCCTTCAACTCGAAGCTCTCCCCCGACACGACGAGCCCCTCGACTGCCCGAGCGTCGACGGTACCCGCATCAAGGCTATTCACGCCGACGTTTCCTAAGTTGCATGCATAGGTCGAAGCACGGTCAGCGGGGTTGCCTCCATTTAGCATGCGAAGGTCCATGTTGCCTCGATTCCTTTTTTAAATCTATACGCACGGAGGTTTTTTTTCAAAATGCCTTTCAGTGAAGCGCGCGCGCAAGTGCAGCACGGGAGACCCTTCGCCCGCCGATCATCCTGCCTCCGATAATCCCATTCCCTACTGCCGAGTTGATCGCCTGTGCTACGGGGGCGAACTCGGGAGCCACGAATGGCACAAGTTTCGACGCAATATTTGCGACGGGGCGGATCACGCTCATGAATCCACTTTTGAAGTCATCCCACCATCCACCGCCGTAAAGGTCTCCCGTGGCGCGATACGGCATGGCCGGCTGTGTCTTCGAGTTGAGAACGTCCTCATTCGACAAGATGCCGACAGAGCGGACGACGTTTTGCTGTGCCACGGTCATTACGCCCGTCGAGATGACGAGGACGGTCAGCTGCGGGTACTGCAGCCCCCCAGAGAGATTGCGCGCCGTGACGGACATCCGGAAGTTGTAAGATCCACGCAGGCCGACGGCCTGGTTTGAGCGCAGGGGGATGTCGTCACCGAAGTCGAGAGCGAGCACAGAACCCGTGTGCCGCGACCACTGCGTCCACGTCAGATTCGTGTTGTTCTTCGCGGCAATGTTGAACAGGTCGCGGCTCGAAGCGTTACTCAGGATCGCGTCACGGTTGTCGAAGGACAGGTTGACATTCTCGATCCCCCAGTACGTGTCCGTCTTTGTGTAATCGAAATCCTGGTCACGCTCGCCCACGAAGATGATCACGCGCGACGGGATGCTGTTCAGCTGGATGTTATTGAACTCTAGCTGCTGCGTGCCACCTGCGGCAATCTGCGCCGTAAAGCTCTGCGTATATACGATGGGCTCGGAATACGGGTAGTTGTTGATTTCCGGGATGATCTGCAACGTGTCAGGCGTGAGATACGAAAACAGCATCTCAGCGCTAGCCACAGATACCGCGACGTTCGTGATGTTCGAATTGTTATCGGCTCCACCGACGTGGGACCACAGCGCGCCAGCGAGACCTCCGAAGACGCCGTTGCCACGACCACCGAGTGCGAGCGTGACGCTCATCGTCTGGATGCCAATGAGGCCGGTATCCTGAGCACCGCGGGCAAACAGGAACGGCGCGAGCCACAGCGGCTCAGTAACCGTGAGGCGCACGACAGCCTGCGTGTCCGTATTCGATACGATCTCAACGCCGGCAAAGCCAGATCGCGTGGTCTGTTCCGGCGAAGTTCCGTAAGGCAACAGAGGCGAGATGCCAAGATTCCAGAGTTGATCGAGGCCCTGGGCGTTGTCAAGCATCGTCGGTGTCATGCCGTAGTCGATCTCCGACTGCACGTGGTGGTTGGCATACCGAGTGGTGCCGCGGTAGAAGCGGTTTGTGTTCTGTGACAGGCGGTCGTTGTTGAGGGAGACCTGGATGCTCTGCGTCGCATTAGCAATGGGGAACGCGCGCGGGCCATCGAAGTTGTT
>Ga0181356_1001043_pt1 | contig 12206 bp, 24 predicted proteins | sample Fa13VDMM110SN_FD_130104 | JGI IMG/M metagenome (GOLD analysis project Ga0181356, IMG submission 130104) | Freshwater viral communities from Lake Michigan, USA - Fa13.VD.MM110.S.N | ecosystem: Environmental > Aquatic > Freshwater > Lake | place: USA: Michigan | collected 2013-09-24 | reverse complement strand
TTATAGTTTCAGAATAAGAATAGGAAGGCAGCAAGAGCACCCAAGCCATAGGTAGTAGTTTTCTTAACATCTATTTTCTCCGACTGTTCTAGTTCTTCTCTAGTAATATCTACGTGAGACTCCCATCCTAGTCTAGCAGCATCTCCAATTTGTCCATTATAGGGACACGGAGTACCCGCATGTAGCATAGCATCAAACACTTTTGAGTCTTGACACATAATAGATACAGCAGCTACTTTCATACCCATATCGTACATAACTTTTGCATTTTTAAGACGAATACAATTATCTTCAGTATATGTAGTACCTGCAGAAATTCCGAGTATTTGTGTTTGAACAGCTCCTGCAACACCTATAGTACACGAGTCAGAATTACTACCTGCACTAAATTGAGGTGAGATAGCTGAAGGAGGAGGTTGTGTTATAGTGGTGTTCATATTACCTTGTGAAGTAATATTACTATCGCTAGTAGAATCAGTAAAAATAGTATCGTTTATGCCTTGAGCTGTTGCAGGCGTTAAACTACTTAGTAGTGCTATCAGCAATAGGGGTATCAGTCGCATTTAAGCTCTCCTTATTACCCCCCGTAACTTCTTTATAGTATTTTAAATTATTCTGTTGTGCGGCTATATATCTTTTTAATTCTAACATATTAGTAGAAAGTAATTCATAATCTTTTACTCGAAGTCCATAGTATATGGTGTCATCTATATTTAATACTTTCCACGTTATATTAGTAAGTTTTATAGGTGCTGGCGCAGGGGGCTGAGCAATAGCTATCTCTATAGGCTTACTGAATATCTCTATAGGTTTAACGGCGTTGCTGCAACTACTGAGCAGAAAGGTCGATAAAACTAGTAAAAAGATCTTTTGTGCCATTATTTATCCTAGTCTCTATTAATCCTGGTTTACGCTTACTTAATTCTTCTAAATCGTGTTTCATTAATTTAGTAGATAAGGCTTCTTTTTCAACACTTAAAGTTTGGTTACTAGCAGAAAGACTTGTTAAAGCTGCTGCCTGTAGTTCAAAACTTTTTTGCATAGCTTCCATAGTAGCTTTTTGAGTCTCTATAGCTATTTCAAGTTTTGCGTTATTTTCGGTAAGCGTTCTTATTACTCCTTGTGAATACTTATAGTACCACGAAGAAGCCACAGTAGTGCTTATTAATAAAGCTATTAATATCATTGATATTTTCATCCACATAAGTATATTATATACTTTTTAGATTACTTTACCAATATTTTTTATTTCTCAAAATTTTGAGACCAATATGACTTCTAAGTGACTATTAACAAGAGTAAAGTGTTAACTAAAATTCTTTTTAGTATGAACTTTACGTTTATACCAATCAGTCCTATCTGCATCCATGATAGTTCTATAATTTTTTACACTTCGTAGTTCAACCGCATCTAAATTGGTAATGTTTTCAATCCAATCAGCTCTTTGTATCGGAATAACTTGGCACATAGGAGTACCTGCTGGAAGTAATATAGGTTCACCGCCAGGAGTTAACTCAGTATGTAAAAAGGGAATATTAACTACATTTTTAAAGCTATCAGTATCTACTAGTCCTGCTAGTGATATAATAGGTAGTTCAAATCTGTTTAATGGGGGTAAAAATAATAAAGAGTAGTTGGGAGGAGTAGATATTCTCCAAGGATTCATATATTTAAGTATATTCATATGTTCAAAAGGAGAACCTGGAACTTGCCAAGTACCATGCTGTTCTATAGGAGGATGCTTGAGCATATCTTCTTTATGATTTTCGTCTAGGTATATAACATCAAGCTGTCTATCTTCTCGTAGACTTAATACAATGTCCATGTGCGTTAATATAGTATACCCAGCAGTCATAGCGTCAAGTACTGGTATGCATTTTTTAATAGTAGGATCTATTTTATTATCTTTACTCGTGTTATGAGTAGGCATTTTTTTTAGCCACTCAGGTAACAGCTTCTTAGACGGCATAGGAGGTACTATATACTGATGTTTAAAGTCATGTATAAGGTGAAATTCTATAACTTTTTTCATAAATAGCCTACATGTTATTTAGGTGGTTGTTTTACAGAACCTTTTGGACCTGCCCATAATACTTTATCTGCCCAATAAGCAGCACTCATTTTGCCTTTAGCAATATTTTTACCATGTCTTGCTTTAAAACTAGCTCTGGCTTCTGGAGAATAATTATGCCCCATAGAAGAATCTCCAAAGTGAATAAGTTTTACTTTATCTCCATCTTTAGCTAAGACCATACCTTTTTTCTCTTCACGATCTGATCTGCGTGGTTTATTATAACCATCAAAAGTTTTACCGCGATATTCAATTTTACCGCTAGGTAAGCGTCTCACTCCTGGTTTTTCCATTTTTATATCTCTCCTCTATACCCATAAGCACATCCCATTGAGATTGGGTAAGCTGTGGGTGTTTAACTTGGGCTTTCATACAACCAATAATAAAGGCTTTTTCTTTATCAGTCAAAGGATTATTATCAAAAAATTCTTTTAGCTGTTTCTTAATTCTTCTCATTGAGTTTTCTTTCTATATTAAGTAGTCCAAAATATCTGTTCTTTTTCTATTCTATTAGTTATTTGACTCTCAGTTAATTTATTAAAATGATTAGACGGATAATTATTATATATATCTAATAATTCTTTAAAATTTAATATATTATCTGTTTTTTCTTTTAAAGTAAGTTTTTTTATAGGAAAAGCATCTGGAAGTAATAATCTATTATCTACTAGGTCTTGTATATAATAATTTATGTTAATATAGTTAGTTAAACTGCTTTTAGAGTAATTACCTAAATCTTTATCTCTTACATGTGAGAAATTAATTTTATTATAGTCTGTTATGGAATATTTATTATCAGGTAGATTAAATATATCTTTATAAGTATTATCTGTATTATATACTATGTCTTCATGATTAAGTTTTTTATGTACAGGGAAGTAAGTATCTACCCATATGTAAAAATATTCAAAGTATTTTAAAGATGCTATGAACTTATTTTTAGGTATAGCGTATGGCATAGTTGTATTTGCTAAGTATTCTTTTTTACTATAAACATTTAATTTACCATCGTTGAGAGTAGTATTACAATAGCTAATAGCTGATTCAAAAAAACATCTATTAATTACATAAATATCTGTAAAAAACATATTACAAAACTTTAGATAACTATCTTTATATTTTTCAAACTTTTTTACTGTACTAGGAGACACCCTAGCTACTACTGAGTTAGTACTTGTATTTAAAGTACCTATTAAAGAGTTTAGATCTGGACCAAACCTAGCTAAATCATCGTAATTTTTAGTAGTTATACCTTGCATATTTAAATATAAAGTAATAGACCTTTGAAAAAAAGCACTACCGACAAAATTTGGTGTTAAAATTAAAATTTTCTTTAATTTAGGTAAATAAGTAGACATTACTTATTATTTTCATCTTTATTAGGTAGATCATATATAAACGGGTCTAACTTAATAAGTTCTTTTTTCTTTTTTTGAAATTCTTTTTCAAACTTCCAGTCATAGTATTTTTCAAGTAGCCATTTATACATACGGATTCTCCTTTGGCGTAGTGCACAGCGTAATTCTTGGTTTATCGTTTAAATTCATTATTCTATGTTTATTATATGTTCGTAATAGGTAGCTATATCCATGCTTATATGCATACTTGTTATTTTCAAACTCTAAAAAACTATTTTCTGTTTGTATTGATGTTAGTATAGTAGAAGCAAATACATCGGTAGTTAAGTCTGAGTGCCAAGGTACTTGATTTTTAGGAGCTAACACAGATATATACATATTATTTATTTCTTTAATGCCTGTAAACTTGTATAGGGATTGTATCCATAAGTTTATTTCTGGAAATTGTGATAGCCAACGAGTATTTTTACTATCAGTTATTAAGTCTATACTCTTCCAAGGTTCATGGTTGTACCTAGTACTCCATAGTTTGCCAGCATTTTGATAAATAAAATGTATCTTAGCTATATTAACATTATCAAGAAGTGGCAACGGAATTTGCTTGCAATATGTCAAACTGCTGTCTCCTATACTTTAACTCAGATAAGAAAGGTACAGCACTTTTCTCAAATAGTTGTGGAGGCTTTCCATCTATACATATAGCTATAACAATATCTTGAATACCTGTACCATACATCTCATTGTGAGCTACAGCATACGCACAGCCTTGTAAGTAATAGTCTTTAATCTGAGTAGACTGTTTTGGTTTTTTAGAAGTTTTAAAATCAATAATAGCAGGTTTACCTTTCCAGATTCCTACCATATCTGTACGTCCTGCATACTTAATTTTATTACTCCAAAGTACTTGTTCTTGTCCCCATATCTCTTCAACACCCGTGCTTACTATGTTAATTAAGTCACGGCTCATTTGACGTACATCAGAAGGTACATTGTGTAAGGTATTTAATACCTTTTCACCATTAAAATGACGTTCTGCAATTTCGTGAACCCAAGTACCTCTGTCAGTAGCTTCTTTAGACACACGAGCAGCTTCTTCTTCTCCTACTCGATCTTTCCATGCCTGTAACCAAGCTTGATTAGCTGTTTTACCTAGTATGGTAGTAATAGAGGGGTAAGAGCCATCAGGAGTATGATAAGTTCTACCTGTAGGTAGAGTATCAGTAGCTACTTCAGTTATATAGTTGAATTTCTTTGAGGTCGTCCATAGTGTTGACAATAGGTTTTCCTTTTGCATTTAAACTAGTATTAAGTAATATTGGATACCCTTGTTCTCTAGTTAATTCTAAAACTCTGCTAAGATAGGCATTCTTTGTGTAATTTGTTATCTGTAATCTAGCACTTCCATCATTAGTAGTAAAATGTTTATTTTTAGATTTAGCTACATATAGCATTTCATAAGATTTTTTAGGTATATCAAAGTATAAATCTGCATCTTTTTCTAAACACACAGGAGCATAAGGTCTCCAACTATCGGTAGTTCGTTGTTTTATAGTATCTAACTTACTATAGTTATCTTTAAACGGTATGGTTAGAAAACTTCTATTACCTAAAGCTCGTGGCCCAAACTCTGCTCTACCTTTGATTATAGCAACTACCTCACCTTTTAACAATCTAAAAGCGCATTCTTCAGTAGTAATAGGGTTGTTAGACTCAATGCCTAAATAGGCGTTTTCCCAAAGTGGTCTATCAACTAGTGCAGCAGCTCCTAGAGCGCATCCGGCATCTCCAGCAGCAGGTTGAATAGCTATATCATAAAAAGGAGTATTAGTAAGTAATTTAGTATTTGCTACGCAATTTAAAGCTACACCACCTGCATAAGCTAAATTGGGTAGGCCAGTTTCTTTAAATAACCATTTAGCTAAATTAATTAAACACTCTTCTAACACTAGCTGTACACTAGCAGCTATATCCCAGTCTAAAACTCCTGAACCTATACCCCTAGTTAGATCTGGTAATACAGTATAATCACCCAGTTGTGTATTTACTACACGCTCTTTAATATAGTATGCCCACTTAGGAGTTCCATAAGCAGCCGCAGCCATTACTTGTGATTCATCAGATAAAGGAGTTAATCCTAAAAATTTTGTAGCTGTAGAATAGAATAATCCAAGCGAGTTAGGGTATCTGAATTGCTTTATCCAAGTAATCTCTCCGTGTTCGTATATACCTAAAGAAGTAGAAAATTTACCTCCTACAGTATCTACTACCATTACTGCACACTTGTCCCAGTCAGTAGTAAGTATAGAACTCATAGCATGAGCTTTATGATGATCTACTAATACTGGTGTAGCTTTAGTATATTTTTTTATATCTGTTTTAAACTGTTTATAAGTAGTTTCTTCATAAAATACAGCTTGATCAAAGTCATCATGAGCTTCGCGTAGCCAATAAATAGTATTCTTAGGAAAACTATTATCATATTTTTTACGGGAAAAACGCTCCTCATTAGAAGCTGCGATAATCTTACCATCTTTTATATAAGCTGCAGCGCTATCATGATGATAGCAACTTACTCCTAGTGTTCTCATCAAAGTACCTATTAAATGCTGTTTTTAAATGTTTTTTAGTTTTAGTGCTGTAATCAGGGCTTGCTATAAAATCTACTAGTGCCCATCTGTTTTTTTGTATTAGAGGTTGTATTCTGTGTACCATAAAACAAGGAAATAATACAGATTTTCCAGGTTTAGGATATATTCTAGCTAAAATTATACTAGGTTCAGGAGCTGAAAAGTCTGTTTGCTCAACTCTATCTCCTTCCGGAGTCCAAGAGCCAATCTCAAGTGGCTGACCATCAGTAAGATATATAATATGAGTCCAAAATCTTTTAGCTCTAGCAGTTGTTAATCGTTTATCTGCGTAGTCTAAGTTATCGAAGTGCCATTCATAGCCTTCTCCAGGCTTAAGTAATATAGCTTTTTTACCACCAATATCAGAATACCATTGATGCCCAAAATACTGAATATTATTTTCACAGTGTGTAACAATTTTGCTAGCAGCTTTAGCTACAGTATCATTAAAACCAACTTCTATAATATCTACCCAGTTTGGGTCAATGTAATCTTCCATCTGTCATATACCTCCGCCGCCAATAAAGGCGCAAATACTTGATGACCTGCTTGACTCATATGCCCTCTACCATCAGGAAATCTTTTTGTAAGGTCTCTCATATAGTATCGCCATATGCAGGGACTATCCTCAATTAGGGGATGATCTACCATATTAGGTCTGTAAATAGGTATAATCATTAAGTTATTAGCATTAGCTTCTCCTAATACTGCTTTTATGAAAAGCGCATTAGTACGTTCATACCAAGCCATACGAGTAAGTTTTTTAAACCAAAGATCTCTAGTAAGATCTCCCCATACATCTCCGTCACCCCAAGGATAAGGTAATATATAGTTACCGTTGCCCATAGGATCAGCACGATGATGATGTCCAATTAACCAAATAACCTTAAATCTATTGACAAGATCGTTAGATAGTATATACTCAGCTTGTGCGTCTAGTGAAATTCCCATATGTTCTTCACGGTTTTTTAAACCTAACATGTCAAATGCGGGTCTAGGTGCTTCTAATGAAGGTATAGACCATGAATTACCCACTACAAAGATATCCTGATTAATGCTCATTGTTTCCTGTGGTGACAGCTTTACACAAGGTGAAGGTCTTGAAAAACAAGAGCAAGCATATCCCTATATATTAGCTAATCAGTTAAAAGCTGAAGTTAAAAATCTTGCGCAAAGTGGCGCTTCTGAATATCTTATTACAGCACAAATAGAGCAAGCTGTCAAGTTAAAACCTAATTTAATTGTTATAGGACATACTAGTGAATATAGATGGCAAACATGGGATTTTAGAAATGATCAATGGCGAGGATTTTTAATAGCTAATCATGTATTAGAGAATGAAAAATATTATAGAAATTGGATTCTATCAGAGCAATTACTGTCTAATAAGCGCAAAAATACCAAAGAGCATAGAGCTGCTTGGCATGCTGCTGGTATGTTATATTTCTCTGAGGAAGACTTAGTTACTCGTTTATGGAGCGGCGCAGTGTCTAAACAGATACTACTATGTGCAAGAGCTAATATACCTGTAGTACATCATTGTTGTTTTCCTCATCTACAACCAGAGTTAGCACAACTAACAGATGATTTTGTAACTTTTCATTTAGATATTGAAAAAAGAAAAGACCCTGCACCAGATAACTCTCATGCAGGGTTTACTAGTCATTTAAAATTAGCTAAACTTATCTTGAGCAAAATTCAGCAAACTCTTTAATTTCTTCCCACTTAGCATCTTCATCTTCTAAATTCTGTTTACGAACTAAATTAGCTACTTTAGTGATAGTAGTCACGGGGATGTCATACTGTTCTTTAATATCTTTTTTTAGTGCAGCAATAGCTTCGCGGATTGAGTCAGCTTGAATAATCAAGTCTACAATTCGGTTAATTTCAGTTTTAATCTCTTTTTTAATTGCGTCGTCCATGTATTTTCCTATTTTAAAAGTTTGTCTTAGTTTATTTGGTCTTTTTAACGCTGTTGATATATGCTCTGTAAACTGCTGCTGCTGATGTTTTGTCAGCTGCCTTGGCTCGCTGTTCCATAGCCACTGCAGCCTGTACTTTATGTGCATGACTACGCCCACTATTCTTTATCTTAGAAATACTGCTACGTGCATTCTCCACGGTGGTAAACTTCAAACCTTTGATAGTGCCCTTGGGATTTTCATCAGTGTACAAGTCGCTGTGTTTTTTACTGTTTGCTGGCTGTCCTGGTTTTCTAGCTACTCTTGAGTTTTCCATATATATATATTCCTATCTTACTACTTTAAAAGTTTGCCTTACTTTTTCAGGTTTACGTCTGATTAATTTTTGTTCAGATAGAGCTTCTAGTATGTTTTTGAAAAGGCTCATACTGATTTTAGTAGTGTCTTCTTCTGCTTCTGTATAACGAACTAAAATCTTTTGGTGTAGAATGTTCAAAGCAGCTACTACGTTAGCAGAGCCAATTACTCTACTACCCTTGAAGTCACCTTCAAGTCTACTATCTACTAGCTCCCATACGCAATTTTCCCAAACACTATAGTTTTCGTCGTCAAATACCTCTATAGGCATTCCACGTAACACTTTCCATACTATTTGAACTAGTTCATCAATGTTATACGGTTTCAAGAGAATAATCCTAAGGTTGTTAGTCTGCTAGCCAGTCATCACGATGATCACGATTGTAAAACCACATGATAGCTTTGGACATAAGTGTAGCCTGTATATCTTGAGGCTGCTGCAAAGCCTGTTCAAACTCACGTTTGAATAGCAGCCAAGGATTACGTAACGATGTTACTGGCTTGATCGAGCCGACATCTCGCTGGTTCCAGTGTTCACAACGCTTGGAAAAAGCTGGACTTGTGCAGAGTGTGAGTTCATTTTCGTGCAACTTAGGTTGCAACATTGTATATAGCTCTTTAAAAGCTACGCTTTTCTCGCTGTCACTCAACTGTGAAACAGCTACTCGACGAGCGTTACGTACTAGATCACGATAGGCATTACGTGCAGTAAGCTTGAAAAACATTTTTTCTTCCTCTTATTAATAGCATGAATTGGTGGAATTGGTCAATTATTTTTTCATTTTAATTGTACTAGAATATAGACGTTCTAGAATTCGCCTAAACTCAGCAAATAGATTGAGTTTATCATCCTCTTCTGTGATTAGTCTAGAGTGTAATTCATCTAGATCAGTTAAAGCACGTTCGAAAGGGGATCTATGTTTCATTACTTGATTCTTTTATTAGAGTTAATTAAACAGTGAGTTAAATGTAACGTATTTTATAGAGATAAGCAAGAATTATTCTATCTCAGTAAAACTTTGAGATATATGCTTCTCGCTCTAGAGATAACAGTATAAACGCACGAACACGATTTATACAGCTAGTAAGATTGAAGTGAGCAACTAACTTGTAGTACTCAGTTTCAAAAACGCTATAGTCTGTAGAGTATAAAGCGTCTACATTAATATTATAAGCTAGCGGGCTGGGACTTGGTTTATAGTATTCTTTAGGCATATTCAATCTATTCCTAGTTCCATATAGCCATATATGAGGCTTACTATCTAACATTAATAGATTATCATCAGTAGGATTTGCGTGCTTACCATGGTTATATATGAACATATACTTATTTATATAAGCTTTGGAGCTAATCCATTCATTTATTAATAGTTTAACACTAGGATTACGAAAATATCCTACAGTATGGTAAGAGCAATAGCTAAATTTCCAGTTATTTAGTTTATTTCTTCTATGAGCATAAGCGTCTATATTAAATACAGTTTGTAGTTCTGGTAAATCTAAAGGATGAGCTATAAATTCTGGAGTCATTTGTTGAAAGTTAGGATTCCAGTACACTTCAGGATGCGCTGCTAGTATACGATATATAGCACTACCACGCATACCTGGACTATACCATAGAACCATAAGCTTATCTAGCATACTACTAATCTTTATATATGAGTCAAGAATGTAGGAGGATAATCAAAACCATCATTTGCCCAAAAGGTGTGCTCATTATACCAACGAAACATAGGTAGACGAGACCAATAATAATTAATGCGGTCTACACAAGCATTATATTCAGTAAAAAATGGACGATCTAGAGAAAGCATATCTCTTGCTTCTTCCATCCATGCATGGGCAAGCCAAGGATTCCAACGAGAGACATTTTCTGCTTCACGAATAGTGCGACCAAAACTCCAAACAACATATCCTGGAGCTGTGTATTTATTAGGTAGACTTTGTTTTTTAGCCATGAGCAATTCCTTTAGTATCTAAGATGTGGTAATAATGATCTACAATATCTACAACCATGCGAGCAGCAAAGAATTCTTCGCCTTTATTTACCATCTCATAGTAGTCTGTTAGCGCTGAGTAACAGTCTTCATTCTTAGCAGATAGATTCTGTAGTACGTCAATAGCTTCTTGTAGTTTAGGGCGTTTATGCATTATTAACCTTTATTATTTGTATACATTACTTATAATAGTTGATATTTAGCCTATTTAGCAAGCAGTAAGTTAATTATCATGATAGCTTTAGTAAAACTTTGATATATAATTGTCTCTTTCTGTAGATAACAATATAAACGAACGAACGCGATTTATACAGCTAGTAAGGTTAAAGTGAGCAACTAACTTGTAGTACTCAGTTTCAAAAACGCTATAGTCTGTAGAGTATAAAGCGTCTACATTAATATTATAAGCTAGGGGATTATAGCTTGGATTGATGTAGTGTTTATCTACACCTAACCTGTCTATAGTACCATAAAGCCATATATGAGGCTTATCATCTAAAGTTAGTAAACTACTATCTTTATACATCTCAGCTGGATGACTCATTACAAATAATTTTTTATCTAAATAAGACTTAGACGCAATCCACGCTTTAATTGCTTTATAGGTGTTAACATTATCTATATCTATACGACCAGTAGTATGATAAGTTGTGTATGCAAACTGTAAGTAATTAATATTCCCTATACGACCTGTTACATTTTTACTAGCATCTGGAGAATTAAAGCCTGCCACAGATTCTGGTAAGTCTAAAGGATGTTGTAATATTTCGTGGGATGATTGTTGAAGTTTATAATTCCAATACACCTCAGGATGCGCTGATAGTATGCGGTATACAGAGTTACCCCGCATAGCCGGCCAATACCATATAATAATAGCTTTTTTTTTAATTATCTTATTATAGTCTATATCCATATTATAAATACTTACTTATCAAAAAAGCTAGGATCATAATAATGAAATTTACGTAAAGATTCTTGTATTTCTAATGTTTTTTTTATATATACCCATACTCTGTCTATTTGAGATGTTAAATTAAAGTATTTTATTACTTTAATATATTCTGATTCAAAATTATCATAATTTTCAGAATACAGCATATCTATATTAACGTTAAAAGCTGCAGGTATACTAAGAGGTTCTATATAAGTAGAGTCAAATAAAGGTCTATTGAGCGTACCATACATAAATACAAACGTTTTATCATTATTGTATAATTTTTGTATGATTCTATCTATATGCGGTCTATGTGTTTTTTCAGGAGTATAGTGACTTACTAAAAACAATAGTTTGTCCTGATAGTGTTTTTCTCTAATATACGGCAATAAAGCAGTAGTTTCTAAGATATGCATTTTATTTCTAAAGTTAGTAAAAGCTGCATATCTATACATATCCTCATAACGACCTAATCCAGATATGCGGCATAGCTCATCTTCTGTAGCTAAGGAATCATATTGACTAGCTTTAAAATAAGAATCACTTTTATATCCTAAGTTATCTGGTAAGTAATAAACTTCTTTATGTGCTTGCATTATATTACAAAAACTATTTCCTCGCAACCCAGGATCAAAAAATATAGGAAAAACTTTATTTTTAAATTGTGGAGAAAATAAAACACTATCTAACATTTTTTCTAGATATTGGTCTGCATTTTTACGTGTAGATATATACTTAATTTGTTCAATATGCTTATCTTGTAGTTGTTCTTCTATCCACTGCATTAGTAGCATAAACTCCTTAATGGATTGATTGATAAAAAGTAAACTTTTTATTGACTAATTGATACTATCATACTATAATTATAACATGTATGCAAGTGAAAAATATGTTCGACATGAAGTCAGAGAACTTCGTAGTTTAGTAAATGAATCATCTT
>Ga0181356_1001039_pt1 | contig 12228 bp, 12 predicted proteins | sample Fa13VDMM110SN_FD_130104 | JGI IMG/M metagenome (GOLD analysis project Ga0181356, IMG submission 130104) | Freshwater viral communities from Lake Michigan, USA - Fa13.VD.MM110.S.N | ecosystem: Environmental > Aquatic > Freshwater > Lake | place: USA: Michigan | collected 2013-09-24 | reverse complement strand
GAACCTGTTATTCCACCGTTTACATTTAGGGAACCTGTTATTTGTAATGAACCTGATAGGGTATGGTCTCCTAAGAGCGATGTATTGTATATTTTCATTTTTTACATTTTAAAAATCAGTCTCTAATCCAAATCCTGGTAAATCTCAAGCTTCTTATACCTGCTTCAGTTCTATATCGAAATATTGGCTATACTATACTTTTGTTATAAATAGTAAATTATATTAATAGTCTATCTCTAGATTTATAACATATTTGTTTCTGCTGTGTTTATAGAGATACCTGCTACAGAAAGGATATCATTCTCTAAAGTAAAGTCTTGTCTCATTTCTAAAGGAGTTCCTGCCTCTACATTCGATGTATCAATATCTAAACCGTATCCGGCTTGATCTACATATACATTAAAAATTAAATTGTACTGTTCAGTAATTTCTACTGAGGTAAGGGTTTTGTCTGTTAAAAATTCTTTTAGTGTCATATTTTTTTAAGGGTTTATTAATTCTATTGTGTTTGCAAGGGGAGTTGGGAAATTTATTGTATTTACTCCTATTGGGCTACTAGTAATTGAACCATCAAAGGCTGGGAGTAAGGTTCCATCTGGTGATAGTTTTACATAGCCATTTACTGTAGAACCTGAATATGTTGTAAAAGGTCCTACTACATGAATATTATTTTCTTGATCTACAACTATTTTACTATATCTAGTATTAAATATATTAAATCCTGAACCTGGGTTAAAAGTTGCATCAAAAGTTCCATTAGTATTTATCCTTACTATTCGGTTTGCAGTAGAACCTGAGTAGGTAGTAAATGCTCCGGCTGCTATTATTTTTTGATCTGATTGTAAAGTTGATGTCAAAACCTCACCATTAAATGAACCTGTATTATAGCTACTATCTATACTTCCTGTAGAATCCCATTTTTGTATAAATCCACCTCCTGTGTTGGTATTGTATCCAGTTACTATAAATGAATCATCTGGGAGTAGATTTATATTATTTACATAACCGTATGCAGAAGGAAAATTTAGTCCTAAAAATGATCCGGAGCTATTATATTTAGTTAAATAAAGAGGGTATTCTTGAGTATAACCACCTTCACCATCATCTGATAATCCATAAAAATTTCCTCCGAATAATATGTCACCATTAGATTGTTGTTTTATAGCACGTATCTCACTTCCATATCCATAACCAAGAGGATAATTTGAAGAAAAGAATGTGTTATCTAAAGTACCATTTGAATTTAATCTAACCATATCAGCTAAACTATAAATATTCATAAATGCTACTAAACATTTCCCGTCAGATTGAGCAAATATAGCTGATGGTGTAGAATAGGTAGATACGGCAGAAGGATAACTACTAGAATTAATAAGAGTTCCTTGTGAATTTATTTTTATAACATTCGAAGAATTTACAGATGAACCACTATAACTAGTAAAATCTCCTGATAGCCATATATCTCCTGAGGGTGTTTTTGAGGAAAAGTATATGTTGTTGTTAAATCCTGTTCCAAAATTTGGAGGTGTACTTATGTTTCCTTGAGTAAGATCTAATGCAAGAACTCTTGGAGTATTTAATCCTAGATAATTTTGAAAATTTCCAAATAAATAAGCATTATTACTACTATCTATAGATATTGAATACACTCCTGTACCGGCTGTTCCCTGGGTATATGCTCCTGGTAGGCTATTTGTATTAGCTGCTGTACTTAGAAATGTAGGATCTATACTACCACTTGAAGTAAGTTTAACATACCCTGTTACAGAAGATCCACTGTAAGAGGTCATATTTACATTCCCATAGTGTATATTTCCTGATTGATCTTGGACTATACTTGTAGGGAAAGTCGCACCATTATTGACTCCAGTTCCTACATTAAAAGAAGTATCTTTTGAACCACTTGGATTAATTCTTACTAGAACATTATTAGATGAACCTGAATATGAAGTGAATTGACCTCCTACAAGTATCTTACCATCTGACTGTAAAAATAACTTATAGACAAAACTACTAAATCCATTTCCTAGATTAAAAGAAGTGTCTTTTGTACCATTTGCATTTAATCTTACTATGTAATTATTAGCTGAACCTGAATATGAAGTAAAATTTCCTCCTACTATTATTTTATCATCTGATTGAACTACTAGATTGTTTACTGTATTACTAAATCCTGTTCCTACCTGAAAGGAACTATCTTTTGTACCATCTGTGTTTAGCCTTATTATTCGGTTTTCAATTGATAAATAATTACTAAAACCTCCTCCAGCATATACACTTCCAGTACTATCTACTAATAAAGAGTTTACAATACCGTCAAATCCATTATACAGTCCAGAACCTGTTATAATAGAACCACTTGAATTTAATTTTACAAAACTATTTGCTGTTGCACTATTGTATGTTGCGAAATTACTTCCAACGTAGATGCTCCCACTTGAATCTAATTCTAAACCGCTAAGAATTTGTGTAACAGAATTAAATCCTGTTCCTGAATTAAATGTCGTATCTCTTGTACCATCGGTATTTATCCTCATTATTCTATTTACTGTACCTGTTGAGGCTCCTGTGAATGTAGAAAATGTACCTAATATTAATATCTTTTGATCAGGTTGGATTTTAACTCTATATACTGTATTCCCTATTGGTGGTGCAAAAGTTGCGTCGTTTGTCCCGTTGGTGTTTAACCTTCTTAGTCTTAATGCAGCGGCACCATTATATGCGGAGTTTAATCCTCCTACTACAATTTTTCCATCACTTTGAATTGCACAACTATACTGAGATGCAGCAAATGCAGCTGAACCAGGGACATTAAAAGTTGTGTCTAATGAGCCGCTTATACCTATTCTTGATATAACTCTTTGAGAGGTTCCATTGTAATTTCCGGAAAATGTACCTACTACTATTATCTGACCATCGGACTGTATTTGTATATCGTATATTTGCCCAGCATTGTAACCGGTTCCTACGCTAAAAGAAGTATCCCTTGTTCCGTTTGAGTTAAGTCTTATTATTCTAGGGGAAGATGAACCTGAGTAGGTGCTAAAAGTTCCTCCAACTAGTACTTTTCCATCTGACTGTACTCGTATTACGTCAGCTTCCGCATTTAATCCTGCTGTACCTACATTAAAAGTTGCATCTCTAGTACCATCAGTATTTATTCTTACTATCCTAGGGGAGGTAGAACCTGAGTATGTTGTAAATGTTCCTCCCATTATAATTTTACCATCTGACTGAGTAGCAAAAGCATACACATTACCATTTGGTCCAGATCCTGGGTTAAAGGTTGTATCTGGGTTTAGTTGGGGAGTAATTTTAGCTAGAAATGGTTCTGCATAACTGGCATATTGAAAGTTTCCTCCTGCTATAATTTTACCATCAGATTGAGTAGCTACAGTATAGACTACGTCATTAAGTGTTGGAGGATTAAATGTTGTATCTAGAGTACCGTTTGAATTTATTCTTGCTATTCTTGTAGAGGCTGAACCTGAATATGTAATACTCCAGCTTCCTCCCACTAGTACTTTACTTTGTGATACCGGCAGCACTGCCCATGTACTATTAGTAAATCCTGATCCTATATTAAAAGAAGTGTCTTTTGTACCATTTGCATTTAATCTTACTATGTAATTATTAGTTGAACCTGAATATGAAGTAAAATATCCTACTATTAATATCTTACCATTTTCGTCAATAGCAGAAGCATTTATACTATTATTTGTTCCAGACCCCATATTAAACGTAGTATCAATGGCTGTTGTTGGAGTTGTTTTTATTAGATTACTATATGAAGTAGTTCTAAAACTTGTAAAGTTTCCTGCTATTAATAATTTCTGTAGTGGGAGAATTATTTTTCTTTTTATAAAAGCGAAAGATGTAAACATTTTTATACGAAATTATTTATATAACTAATATATGCATTTGATGAATCAAAAGTAATTAAAGAAACTAGATCTACTGAGTTGGCAAGTAAAGATCCTGTGTATAGGGATCCGCTTGATTGTTTAATGACAGAGTTAAAAGACAGTGTTCCTGTTCCTGCAGAACCCTGTGTTACTCTAATATTGACTGTTTGACCGGCTTGAAGGTTAGAGGCACTAATATGTGTGTTTGCTCCATTGGCAAGTGTTATAGTAAAGAAATTGTTTACTGATAAATTAAGTGATGCAGTATTTGAAGCAATTGATAAAGCACTTACTTGACCTCTTAACGAACCTGTAACTACTGTATCTCCTGTAAGTGTTGGGAGTATGCTTCCTACGGTTGCAGAAGCATACCCTGATACAGGGGTAGGAAAGTGTATAGTTGCTGTATTTACACTTGTACCAACTATTTTTTCAGGTATAATTACTTCATCTGCATCATTCCAGACAGTAACAATAGGGTTTTTATTTGATAGGTTATGATTAAAGCTCCAGGTTGTAGCAGCAATAGATTGACTGAGTGTATTAAAGAACTGTCCAGTGATATATGAGGCTGTTGTAGCAAATGAAGCAGTTCCTAATAAAGAACCTGTTATTCCACCGTTTACGTTTAGTGAACCTGTTATTCCTAATGAACCTGTTATTCGAGCTGATCCTGTAAATGGGAAAGATGCACCTGCTCCGGGTGCATAAGAAGCACTTAATGCCTGTGTTGCATATGAAGAAGTTCCTGTTAAATTTCCTAAAAAAACTCCAGTAATATCACCACTACCACCGGCACCGGCAATAATATTTGGAGCAGAAAAAGTATCATTATCTACATAGTACTTTATACTGCCTTGCATACCCAGATCATAATATCCAGCGGTAGATTCATTTACTGTAGGAAAGTAAATTACAGTACTTAAATTATTCTGTATTTTTACTTGTTCTGCTTTAGAAGCTGTTATAGCAAATGAAGAACTTACTGCTCTTGAACTTGATATAGCAAATGAAGCACTAGTAACAAATGAAGCAGTTCCTAATAAAGAACCTGTTATTCCGTTTGAAACGGTAAGAGAGTTTAAAGCAGCATCTGAGCCGCTAATTATGACTTTTTTCCAACTTGGCATATTAAGTAGTATTATGATTGGTTACAGATTCGTGTCTGCCCACTTCCTTTTCAGGTCTATAATATATATAATATAAATATCTTAAGATTCTGCTTTAATAGTTTTTTCTATTTTACGAATACCTGCCTGTTTCTTTTTTTCTTCTTCTTCGATCATACTACGGATTTGAGAAATCTCTTGATCAAGTTTTACTTGAAGAGTGGCTACAAAGATAGCCGAGTTACCTTTTATTTCAATTACGTTAAGTGATTGTCTCAGTAGGTTTATTTCTTCTAAGGATAGATTTTCTATTGCAAATAAGTTCATATGTTTTTCTTTTTAAGTTATGAGATTTTTTTTAAAGAATCAACTAACAAAAAAGAGCCCTAAGGCTCTTGTTTATTTCTCTAATTTTTCTAATTCTTTTGAAAGCTTAACCCATATGCTATAAAACATTTCAAATTCATGCCCTGAATATGTTGCCGATCTTAATTTTAAGAGTAAAAACTTACACTCTTCTGCTGTAAAACTATTAACCTCTTCCTGTATCGGTAGAGGGTTAATCTTATTCAATATTCCCATTATAACTTTTTTAAAATTTATTTTATGAATAGATAAAAATATCTTCATTTGTTGCTGTGTATATTGCTCCTGCTACTGCAAATTCACCTGTTGTTGGTTTAGTAGCACCGTGAACTGCTTCTGTAAATACGTGAGCTAAGAATGATCCACTTACTCCTCCTGAAGCTGCTCCAAGATCTACTGTGTTAGTTGGATCTGCTAATCCGTTTTGAAGTCCCCATCTGAATGTGGTTGCATCATATCCTAATGCTATATTTCCTGCTGCGTAAGATCCTCTATCTACTACAATACCCCCGTCTGTTGAGTTGTTAGCAGATCCTGAAGATAACAGTATGAACTGATCTTCAACAAGTAAATTGTTTGTTTGTATTGTTGTAGTAGTTCCTAATACTGTTAAATCACCACTAAGGTTTAAGTTGGTGAATGTAGGAGAGTCTGATGTTGTTAATCCTAATCCTATTGTTGAACCTGCTACACCGTTTGTTGTAAGTACTGCGTTACCTTGAGAAGGACTAGAAAGAGATGAACCTGATACTGTTCCTGCTGGTAATAAAGCTGTTACTTGAGAAGATCCTGATACAATTCCTGAAGGTACTCCAGACAACCCTGAATAAGGAGCTGTTGATGCAAAAGAAGCTGATAAAGCTTGTGAAGCATAAGAAGCTGTTCCTGTTAATGGTCCAAAATGTGAACCTGAAAATGATCCAGAAAATGCAGTTGAAGAAACTGTTGCTAAACCTGATAAGGTTGTTACTGTTGCTCCTAAGTTTACAACTGTAGAACCGATTATAGATCCAGAGTTAAGTAAGCTACTATTTGGAATTGCTCCTAAACCAAAGGTTAAGGTATCGTTTCCTGTATTTGCTGAAATAGTTAATCCTTGTCCTGATGAAGAAGCAAAGTTTAAAGATCCTGAGGCAGAGTCTGCTAATAGGTTAGTCCCATTAAATGAAGCTGTTGAGAAAGCGTTTGTTAATGGGGAGGTTGCAGATGTTAAATACCCTGCATCGTTGTTTAGCTGTGAGACGTTACTCCCGGATACTACTACTTTTTTCCAAGTTGCCATACTACCTTATGTGTTTATTTATTTGCTTTATTAATAAATATACCTAATTATTAAATCCTAAGTAAAAGGCATCACTACCGCTATAGAAAATTCCCCCTTCTACTGCAGTCGGAGTAACTGTCTGTGCTACAAATTGAACTACTCCTTGACTGTTTACTTTTACCTTTTGAGAACCTGTTACTGCTATTGAAAATTCATCTGTATTTCCATCAAGCTGTATCCCTAAAGATCCTGTAATTTTTAAATCATTTGTTGTTGACCAGTTTGATCCTGTTTGTCTAAATAGTCCTGCTTTCAGTACTCCATCCATAAACCTGAATGAACCGGTTGCTATTCCTATAAAGTCATCTACTATTTCAGTTCCGTACGTTGTAGAGGTATTAGCCGAAATTGTTAAGTCTCCATTTTCCCCTCCTCCTGTAAGTCCTACTCCAGCGAATACTGCTGTTACATCTCCATCGTTTATACTTCCTGCTAATCCTGCTAGACTTACCTGTATATTTCCATCTGGTCTGTAAAGAGTTAATACTGTAGATACATTTGAAAATGATCCACTGTATACTAAAGATCCTGTCGGTGTTGATGGAACAATATCTCCTAAGTCAATATAATCCGCTGTTCCATTTTGTCTTGTAAACAGTAAGAAATTACCATCTACTACTGACTCTACATAGGCATTCCCCATTACATTCTGCACATTTGTTGCAAAGTTTGTAATAGAGGCAGTTGTTATAGGTAGTATTTGAGCCGAAGAACTTATTAATCCTGAAGGTATTCCTGATAATCCTAAAAAGTTTACTTGAGAAGAACCTGATACTACTCCGGCAGGTAACATATTCTCTGTTGCAGTAATTGTTATATTCTGTCCACTTTGAGATATAGATATATTATTACCAGCTATAAAAGATCCTGAAAATAGATTGGCTGGTTTATTTGTAAGTGTATTCCAGTTATTACTTCCTGTTACTAATTGTGAGGTAATATAAGTGCTTAACTCTTGTCCATTATAGAAGATAGATCCTGAAAGTCTTAAACTTCCGGTCAGTTGTTTTCCTTCTGATGGTAGAAGGTCCCTTATTTGCTCCCAAAATATCTGTGCCATTAAACTATATATTTACCTACTGAGGTTATCTCCATTCCCTGTATAATTGTGTAATTCAGAGCATTATTAAAATCTATAACTACATTAGCTCCATCTTGTGCTATTGAAGTAATTGCAGAAGGTTCTGCAACTAATCCATTTATAAACACTCGGAAGTCAGTTATTGCCAATGCAGGGAAACCTGGTGGCGGAGTTGCTAGGCTAATGTTTAAGAATGTTATACTATTTGCACCTGAGTTTATATTATATGCAGTAGTATTTGTATCTATAAGTGTTTGTAGTGTTAGGTAATCTCTTTCCTGTGGTGTTAAACCGCTTCCGCTAACAGTTGTCTGATTGATAGTTTGATTATTAGTAACTCTGCCTGTATTTTGATCATAGAATCTATTAGCTGCTGAAGTAGTTGGTGTAGCTGCTTTTGCTTGTAAGATTTCTGAAGATCCTGCTGTTTCTAGTCCAAACTTAACTGCTGCTTTAGAGAAGAATTTATTTGGATTTCCTACGTTAGTATTTATTGCATCTGAAACTATATATCCTGCTATTTTAATTTGAAAAGAAGTCTTTACTGTTCTATCTCCTCCTTCAACTAATTCAGTTGTTGTTGAATAGTTATCAATTGCTGCTCTAAATTTAAACCTTTCTGGATCTCCCCAGTATGAATCCGATGCAAAATTAACCGACTCTACAATCTTATTCATCTGCTCTACATATTCTGTAAAAATCACGCATGAGTAGACCAGGTTTACATAATCCGGCATAATAACTCCGTAGTATTCCTTAACAGGTTCTCTATTATTTAAAGTAGAAAATCTATCGTATACATTTTTTTGTGAATATTTTTTTTGAAATACTCCAAAATGTATAGGATTATTTGCATCCATTTTATTTCCAAGTGATCTATTCTTCTCAATAGAATCTCTCTTAACCATTATAAGAGGTGTTTGAATCTTACCGTTTTTATCTCTGTAAAATCCATCTTTCTGCATTGCTGCCCATCTTTCTGGTGATCCGTAAATAATTGGTACGTTTACTTTTATACTGTTTTGAACTACTGATGGTCTGATTATATTATTAAAATAATAGAATATAGATTCATCTACATCTTTCAGGCCTACTGTAAATTGTTTTACATCGTCATTCTTAACTGTTCTTTGATTCTCTCTCCTTTTATTAACAGGTACAGGACCCTTCCCTTGATTCAAATAAGGCGTGATTGTCTCTTGAGACAATTCTACTTGTGATTTCGGTACAGGTTTTCTTGTTAATGCCATTATACTATTGTATTTGCTTGAGTAGTTGCTGTTGTAATTGAATTAGAGTCTATAGGTGTTGCTTCATATCTTGAAACGATTCCTACTCTATCTGCTCTTGTTAAATGACATGTACATATAATAGAAAGTGTTCCTGCATAGTCTGGTCCGTAGTCGGTTAGGTTGTAATTTTCGTCTCTACCTACAAATAGCTGGTTCTCTATAGTGTTATCTACTTCGTAGTAATCCTCTTGCCATTGTATAATATCTCCTACCTCAGGTACAGTATTTACATCTTTTAAATCTTCTCTTAAAAATTTAAAACTTGTAGTTCTTCCTCTATCAGGCCCAAAATCATCTACAGACATTCCTGGTTCTCCTCTATCTATCAGGCAGTTGACTTTAACCGGTGACCAGAAAACTTTTTCTTGAGCTTCTCCGTATATGTTTGCTTGAGTTTCTTCCAAAGACATTTTGTAATAAAGAACTTCTTGCTCTATTACATCTGATAATAACTCTCTGTTTATCTTTATAAGTAAGTTAAAGTCTCTTTGGCTTCCGAATATCATTATTCTATTTTTTCAATTGATTTTAAAGATAAGTCTACCTTTTTAATATTAGGTACTAACTTAAATGTATCTTTTTTTAACTTTTCAAATACTACTGGTCCTGTTTTGGCAGTTAGTATTTTTACTTTTAATACAACTATATTTCTATCTTCGTCTGAATCAATAGCTGTTACTCTTGTAACCCCTGGCATTGCTCTAACGAAATCTGCAACCTCTGAGGCTGTAATTTCATCTTTGTGACCAACCCTGATAAGGCCTTGGTATACTCCAAAAGTTACTTCGTTTATTAGTTTTCTCATTATCCTACGTATATTAACATTGGTACTTTTGATAAAGCATCATTGATATATTGTGTTTGTGTTGCTTGTAAAGAAAGCTGGTTTGTTAGAGATGCTGTTTGCATTGTTGCTTTTAAAGATTCTACTAAAGTAGCTTTCTCTGTTCTTGCATCTGCTAATAAATCTGCTGCATTTAACCTAACTTCTGATCCCGGTACCGGTACTGTTTCGTATTTACCTCTAACGTATGCTAATATCTCTTTACAAGTTGCAGCGGCATATTTGAATATCCACTGACGTCCTATTGCATTTATCTCAGAATATACTAAGTTTTGTGCATTGGCATTTGACATGTTAGTTGTTACTCCTGTTGTTGAACTACTTCCTCCTGTACCTGTTATTGCTCCAGAAGAATTTGCAGAAGCTGCAAATGAAATAGTATCACTTATGTACTGACCTGTTTTTTCACTTTGAATATAATACTGTACTTTTAACTTACCTGCTTTTGCTGGAACTGGAAATAAAGTTAATATGTTATTGTGAATCTCAAAAGAGTAGGTTGATTTTCTTATTTGATCGTTAAACTCAATTGCTTGTGTTTTTAATACATCATAAGATGCTGGCATCAATAAGAAGTTTACCCCTGGTGAGAATGATCCAAAATCAAAAGCATCCATAAGAGATTGAATTCCTGTTCCTGTTCCTGCGTAAGGGTCAAAGTATCTCATAATAGCAGGAGGTGCTTCGTAGAATACTTTTCGTATCTCAATTGCTCCTTGTCCTATTAAAGATGTTAGGTTATAATCTTGCTGATTTCCGACAATATCTATCATTGCAGTCCTTAAAGTAACCGGACCTCCTACTCCTGCTTCAGTTCCGTATTGTGCACTTGTTAGTATTACATTCTGTAAACTCGGTCTAAATATAGTTTGATTTACTGCTGAACCTCCAGCACTTCCTCCTAATTGGGAAGATAGAGTCTCTGCAGTTATAGCTTCTATTACTTCTTTTCCGTAAGCAGTAACTGCTTCTTCAAAAGCTGCATAAAGTTGTCTTTCATGTAATTCTATATCTAAAACCGGCCATCCTAATTTCTCAGCACAATAACGCGCTACTTTAGGTGCATCTTCTTGGAAAGATAAGTCATCATCATAAAAGCCAAAGGGAGTTGATTCCCCTGCTATGAAGTTTGTACTACCATCCCAGATTTGAATATTTGCCATGTTTTAAAAAGTTTAAGTAGTTACTACTAAGTATCCAATAGTAGCTTCTGAGTCAACTGGAGAGGCTTTTACTGATCTTAGATCTCCATATGCAAAGTTATTAAACTGACCGCTTACGTATTCTGAGTTAAATATAAAGCTACCGCTTCCTCGAAGTAAAAAGTTAAATTGATGTGTTGAACCAGATAGTTGTAAATTAACAGATCCTGTTGAAAGATTTGAAATTCTAGCATATCTTACACTACTTGATACAATAGTACCTGCTCCTGGAAGTGCTGCTAGGTTAATAATCTCAGTCATTGATCCAGTAGGTATTGACATTACTCTGCTATCTGCATAGTTAACACCTGTTATAGATGTTTCAAAGTTTGTACCTCTTTCAACTCCGTTTAATTTAAGTCTTTCTCTTATAAAGTATGTAAATTTTGCCATTACCAAATAGTTTATTTATAAATAGCGACTTACTTTAATCCCTAAAGTCTTGGTATACTTTTAGGATAGGTTCTACTATTTGATGCCTATGATTAGCTTTTAAAGCAAATACTCTAAATCCAGGTACTTGTTCTTCAATTCTTGTAAGAAAAGAAAATCCTGTTTCTTTTTTTACTTTTAAATCTATTTGAGCTAAATCCCCGCATATTACCATTTTAGATCCTTTACCAAGTCTTCCTAGTACAGTTTCCATTTGGTCTTGGGTAACGTTTTGAGCTTCATCCACTATTACAAATGAATTAACAAAAGTTCTACCTCTCATAAATGCAAAAGGAACTATCTCAATATTTCCGTATTCTAATTCTTTATCTACTTTCTCCTTACCGTAAAGCATGTATAAGTTATGATAGATTGGTGCTAACCAAGGATCCATTTTTTCCTTTAAATCGCCTGGTAAGAATCCTAATTCTTCCTTAGCCACTGTAGGCCTTGTGATAACAATCTTCTCTACCTCTTTACAGAATAACATATCTAAGGCTGCTTGTACTGCTACTAGAGTCTTTCCTGAACCAGCCATTCCTTTTAGAACGACTACTGGATTCTCTATAATAAGTGCTTTTGCTAATTTTTGTTCTTCATTAAGTTGGAGTTGGAACTTAATTGGGTTTTTCGGTTTTCTCTTTGGAGTAAAAACCTCATCGGTGTGATGGTT
>Ga0181356_1001038_pt1 | contig 12230 bp, 13 predicted proteins | sample Fa13VDMM110SN_FD_130104 | JGI IMG/M metagenome (GOLD analysis project Ga0181356, IMG submission 130104) | Freshwater viral communities from Lake Michigan, USA - Fa13.VD.MM110.S.N | ecosystem: Environmental > Aquatic > Freshwater > Lake | place: USA: Michigan | collected 2013-09-24 | reverse complement strand
GGGGTACACAAATTGTTATTGAAAATATTTAAATAGTATGAAAAACTTAATTATACTTTCTTTATTACTAGTATTTATCACTTCTTGTTCATTAGAAAGAAGACTTGAGAAATACTGCCCACTTTGTACACAAAAAGATAGTACAGTATTTATAACTCAAATTAGAGATACTACAATTAATATTCCTGGAGAAACTGTATATATAGAAGACACATTATTCTGTGATTCATTAGGTAATGTATATGCTTCTAGACTTGCTGAAAAAGATGGAACTATTGTCAAGCTACAATCAAGAGTAAGAGATAATAAATACAAAGTTATTGCCCGAGTAGATACTATCTACAGAACTGTAAGAGGGAATACTATTTATAAAACTAAACTTGTAACAAAAACTCAAAAGCCACAAAAGATAAAATATATCCCGGGTTGGGTCAACTTCCTAGCATGGTTGGGTGGTATATGGTTAATAATCATTATATTATATATTATATACCGTCTGATTAAAGCTCAAATACCTACAATATGAAAACAAATGTAATTTTCTTTTTCAGTGCTATTCTATCTTTTTTTGCTCCAATACAAATGCTTGGATTAATTTTAATGTTTGTTATTCTAGTAGATACTATTGTTAAACTAATTGCACTTAAAAAAATAGCTGAAGAAACAAATAAAAAATATAAAGATGTTTTTAAATCTAAAATATTAAGACTTGGTTTTTTATATAAAACAGCTGGTTATTTTATTATGGTAGCAGTTATATTTCCAATTGATTATTATGCATTAACACCATTTATATCAGCAATGTTAAAAGTTTTTAATTTGCAAGTTTTAATGATATCACCTGCACTATGCACTAATATTTTATTAGCAATACTTTGTCTTATGGAAGTATCTTCAATAAATGAAAATTGGTTTGATATATCAAAGAATAACATTCTAAAAAGTGTATCAAAATCTTTTAATAGAATTAGAAAGACTGTTAAAACTGTAACTAGTGCATACAAAGAAACTAAAGATGATGTATTATGAAACTAGATATTAGTAAAATAGTACAAGCAAGATTAGACTCAGATCAGTTTTTTGCTGAAGAGTTTAAGAAGACACAAATCTATTTGCATCATACAGCAGGTGGAGGTAATGCAGTAGCTGTATCAAGATACTGGAATAGTAATGATACAAGAATAGCAACTGCATTTATTATTGCAGAGAATGGAGATATTGTACAATGCTTCTCTTCCAAACATTGGGCATGGCACTTAGGCATAGATGCAGTTGATTTTGCAGTTAAGAAACTACCTTATAAAAACCTTAACAAACTTTCAGTAGGTATAGAAGTATGTAACTGGGGTCCATTAAAACTTCGCAATGGTAAATACTATAACTATGTAAATGGTGTAGTTAAACCTGAGAATGTTACAACACTAGAAACACCATTTAAAGGTACCAAATATTGGTACAAATATTCAGATGCACAGATAGAATCTTTAAGACAATTAGTAGAGTATTTATGTGAAACATATGATATTCCTAAAACTTATAGATCAGAAATCTGGGCTATTGATAATGAAGCATTCAATGGAACACCCGGAATCTATACACATAACTCTGTAAGAAAAGACAAGAGTGATATGTATCCAGATCCTAAAGTAATAGAAATGTTAAAAAATCTATAATATGAAATTTAGAAATGGCTGGCAAGCATCTGCTAAGCAATGGGATAAAATAATGATTAGACTTAGATTATCATCATTGGATATATTCACATTTGAAATGGACATCTCAAGAAACTTTTATTTACTGACCATATTAAATTTGACAATTAAAAATAGATAATTATCTACTTCTCTAGATATATGGAAATCCAGGTACTTTGTATGCCTGGATTTTTTTTTTATTTAAATCTTTTCTGTTTAAACTTTTCTTGTATATTTGTGTAAACTTTAATTAATATATCATGGACAACCAACAAATGAACCAGGAGTTATCTCCAGAACAGTTAGAAGAAAGAAGAGCAGAAATGCAACAATTTTATGAAAAGTCTCTTCCTTATCTTGAAGCACAGTCAAAGTATGAAAAACTATTAACTGAAATTGAAGAAGCAAGATATAAACGTGCAACTATGCAAATTCAGTATGCAACTATGATGGCTGCAACTCAACCAGTGGAAGAAGATGAAGAAGAAAATTTTCCAGAACAAGAACCAGTAAAACCTGTAGCACAAGCACCAGCTGGAGGTAAGAAATTAAAAAGAGGGTAATGGCACTTGTAAATCAAGTACAGAAAAGGGTTAAAATGCCCAAATGGGATATCGTAAAGTTTCAGATTTTAACTCATTGCTATATCAATAGAATAGCAATGAGTGAATCTGATCTTGATTGTCTTACATTACTTAGTTTCAATCAACCAATTGAGCTAAGTAATTTTTGTCTTGATGCTTCATCTGAAGAAGACTGGATTTTTAAATCACCACAAACTGTTAGAAATAGTGTAAATAAAGCTGAGAAAAATGGACTTGTAATTAAGGATCCTAGTAATAAAAAACTTATTATGCTCAATCCCAATATGAAAGTTCAAACTGAAGGCACAATATTATTAGACTATAAATTTTTAGGAAATGACACCGAAGAAAGCAAGTAGTCTGTATAATGAACTAACAAAAGAGTTTGAGGTATCTGAAGATTTAGTTGAAAGTTTAGTTGAAGCTTATTATAAAACATTAAGGAAAAAACTAAGTAGTTTAAGTGATTTAAGAATAAATGTAGATGGACTAGGTCACTTTGTTATTAAAATTCAAAAGGTAAAAAAGACAATACCCCATTATGAAAAAGTTTTAAAAAATCATGATACTTCAACATTTGGTGCTTACCATAATAAAAAAAATGTAGAAGATAAATTAGAACTTTTAAAAGAAATTCATAAAAAAGCAGAACAAGAATTATTAAAAAGAAAAACTTTTAAAAATGAAAAATACTCTAAAATTAATTTGGCAAAATCGGAAACAGATTCTGGAAGGGATAACCAATAGTGTTATCAGAGATGAAACTGTAGAAGAGATTGCTAGACTTAGATATTCTATTTGTGATGAGTGTGAACATATGGATGTAAAAGGAAAAGAATGTGCTATGAAAGGTACTCAACCTTGTTGTGCAGAATGTGGATGCTCATTAAATTTTAAAACCAGATCTCTTGCATCAGAATGTCCACTTGGTAAATGGGATGCTATTGCTACTATAGAAGAAGAAGATAAATTAGAAGAATTATGATTGTATTTAATGCAGATGACCATAGTTACAGAAGTATTGATGACAGTAACATTGATTGGATAAGTGTAACTACACTTGTTTCCCATTTTAAGAAACCATTTGATGCTAAGAAGATAGCAGAGAAAGTTAGTAAAAAGAAAAACTCTAAATGGTATGGTATTGAACCAAAGTTAATTCAACAGATTTGGAATGGAGAATCTGAAAGATCAACTACTCTTGGAACTTGGTATCATAATCAAAGAGAAGTTGACTTGTGTTCATTTGCATCTATGGAAAGAGAAGGAGTTACAGTACCTGTATTTAAACCATCAGAAGTTAAAGAAGGTGTAAAAGTTGCTCCAACACAAAAATTAGAACCAGGCGTGTATCCAGAACATATGGTCTATTTAAGATCAGCAGGCATCTGTGGTCAATCAGATTTAGTTGAAGTAGTCAATGGTAAAGTAAATATTATTGACTACAAGACTAATAAAAAAATTGATACTGAATCATATATTGATTGGGAAGGTAAATCAGAAAAAATGTCACCTCCTCTTGATTTACATGATGACTGTAATTTTAATCACTATGCACTGCAGCTTAGTATCTATATGTATATAATACTAAAACACAATCCTAAATTAAAACCCGGAAAGATATTTATTCATCATGTAACTTTTGAAATAGAAGCTGAAAATGATTGGGGATATCCTATTACAAAAAAAGATGATAATGGGGAACCTATATTGAAAGAAGTTAAACCAATTTTAGTACCTTATCTTATAGATGAAGTAATTGCAATTTTTCATTATCTTCATGATAATAGAAATAAAATTAAAAAGAAATAAAATGTTTGCAAAACTATTTGATGTTCAAAATGGAGTTGTTATTCCAACAGAACATTGTTACACATTAGCAGCTTTAAAAGATGTTATGGATGAATACCCAGATGATTATCTAAAAATTTACATGTATTTGTTTTATATGTGTTGCCCAAATCCAGATTTAAATCCTTTTTTCTTTACACCAGATATAGAAAAAGAACAGATTATTATGCAACAGATAAGGGCAGAATTTTCTACAGAGGATGAAACAGTTTTTAGAGCTTTACAATTTTGTCAGAGAATGTATGAAACACCTACATCTAGAGCATATAAAGGTATTGCATCTATGTTAGATAAGTTGGGTAGATATATGGAAAATACTCAAATTACCCATGGTAGAGATGGTAACTTTAATTCTTTAATTGCTGCTGCTAAAAACTATGAAGCAATTAGACAATCTTTTAAAGGTGCCTATAAAGATCTTCAGGAAGAACAACAAAGTAAAGTTAGAGGTGGACAAGGATTAGCATATGATATGTAATGAGTGAAATTTATCAAGATATACCAACCTATGAAAACGGAAACTGGACAACCACAAGTTTTGACTCCAGAGAGGAGTTCAGTAACTTTATCTTCAGTGTATTTAAAGAACCTGGAGAGTACAACTTCAATGAAACAACCAATGAGATTTTTATATCTGAGTCAGTTAAATTTAAAAAAGATAGAGTATATTGTACATTTCCATTTAAATCAAAAGACTTTATAAACTATTGGGATGATCAAAAGACTAAGTGTCGAAAAGGAATAATAGTTAAAGATGGTGACTTAACTTGGTTTGTATGTAGAGAATACTACATGTGGTTAAACTTTCTACCAATCTTTGACAAAGAAATTCAACAGTTTGGTTTTGCTAAAATTAGAGATGCACAATATCATATGGCTCTCTATGAACTTCTAGCAGAATTAAATTATAAACATGCAGCTATTCTTAAGAAACGTCAGATTGCATCCTCTTATTATCATATGGGTAAGTTTATAAACCAACAATGGTTTGAAGCAGGTGTCACTTTAAAAATGGGAGCAAGTCTTAAAGACTACATAAATGAAAAAGGTTCTTGGAAATTTTTACAAGAGTATGCAGCATTCTTGAACGAACACACAGCATGGTACCGTCCAATGTCACCAGACAAGGTAATGATGTGGCAACAAAAGATTGAAGTAAGAAAAGGAGATAGAAAGAATGAGGTTGGGCTCAAAGGGACTATTCAAGGTATGTCATTTGAGAAAGATCCAACAAATGGTGTAGGGGGTCCGGTCAAGTACTTCTTTCATGAGGAGGCAGGTATTGCTCCTAAGATGGATCAGACATATGAGTATATGAGACCAGCAATGAGATCTGGTTTAATAACTACTGGTATGTTTATAGCTGCAGGATCTGTGGGAGATTTATCTCAGTGTAATCCACTTAAAGATATGATCCTAAATCCTACATCTAAAGATATCTATGCAGTAGAAACAAACTTAATAGATGAGAAAGGTACTCAAGGTCTCTCAGGATTGTTTATTCCTGAACAATGGTCTATGCCTCCTTACATTGATGAGTATGGCAATTCACTTATAGAAGAAGCAATAGAAGCATTGGAGAAACAGTTTAAACAATGGAAAGATGAACTTTCTCCAGAAGACTATCAGCTCCGTATATCTCAGCATCCAAGAAATATTAAAGAAGCCTTTGCATATAGAACAGTTTCTGTATTTCCTCCACATTTACTTGCTGCACAAGAGAGAAGAATTGAAGAGAAGGAATATGGTTATGAATTTTTAGATATCTCTACTGATGTAGATGGTAAACCTATAGTTACCAAAAGCAATAAGAGACCTATAATGGAATTTCCAATAAACAAAAAGACAGAGGATAAAACAGGATGTATTGTTGTATGGGAAAGACCTGTAGCTGATCCTACATTTGGAATGTACTATGCATCTGTTGACCCGGTATCTGAAGGAAAAACTACTACCTCAGAATCATTATGTTCTATCTATGTAATGAAAGCACCTATTGAAGTAACTAAACATACTGGTTCAGAAACAGAAACATATATTGAACAAGGTAAAATAGTAGCTGCATGGTGTGGTAGATATGATGATATTAATCAAACACACAAGCAGTTAGAGCTTATTATGGAGTGGTATAATGCTTGGACACTTGTAGAGAATAACATATCACTATTTATTCAGTATATAATATCTAGAAGAAAACAAAGATATCTAGTACCAAAAAATCAAATCATGTTCTTAAAAGATCTTGGATCAAATAATAATGTATTTCAAGAATATGGTTGGAAAAATACTGGTACACTTTTTAAAGCACACCTTCTTAGTTATGCTATAGAATATACTAAAGAGGAATTAGATCAGGAACTTAAATCAGATGGTACAGTAGTTAGAACAACTTATGGTATAGAACGTATACCTGATCCAATGTTGATTAAAGAAATGAGAGAGTATGCAGATGGAGTTAACGTGGATAGACTTGTTTCATTTGCAGCACTTGTTGCTTTTATGAAAATTCAAGAATCAAATAGAGGATATAGTAGAAGAACAATAATGGACGAGACTGCTAAAAACTTGCAAAAGTCAGAAAATTTGTTTAAATTAAATAAGAGTCCGTTTAGACATATGGGTAGTAAAATGAAAAATTCTGTAGGGGGATTTAAAAGATCTGCATTTAAAAATATTAAATAATAGGTTATGCAAGTATATAACGCATTACAACTTAAGAAAGGAGCAAAAACAGAACAAAATAGGTTAGGTAGTATTACCCAACCATTACAGTTTTTACCTAAAAAAGATAAGACTGAAGAATGGGCTGCCTGGAACTTAGACTGGTTAGAATGGCAAGGATTAAAACAAATCCGTAGAAATGCCAGAAGACTAATGAAAAATTATAAACTTGCAAAAGGTATTATTGATAGAACTGACTATATTATTGAAGAAGATAATGAATATAGAGATGTTGTAGAATTACTTACCAAAGAAGATGTATCTGCATTAGAACTTAAGTTTTATCCTATTATACCAAATGTAGTTAATGTTTTAGTAGCAGAATTTGCTAAAAGATCTACAAGATTAAGTTATAGAGCAATTGATGATTTCTCATACAATGAAATGCTTGAGCAAAAAAGAGCACAAGTAGAACAAACATTGATGGCTGATGCTGCAACAAAGATGTTAGCAGCAATGTTAGAACAAGGACTTGATCCAGAATCAGAACAAGCTCAACAACAACTTGCACCTGAAAGTTTAAAATCTTTACCAGAGATTGAACAGTTTTTCAAAAAAGATTACCGTTCTATGGTGGAGCAATGGGCAGAACATCAGCATAAAGTAGATTCAGAAAGATTCAGAATGGATGAACTTGAAGAAAGAGGTTTCAGAGATATGCTTATTACAGATAGAGAGTTCTGGCATTTTCATATGATGGAAGATGATTATCAAGTAGAGCTCTGGAATCCAGTTCTTACATTCTATCATAAGTCTCCAGATATTAGATATATATCACAAGGCAACTGGGTAGGTAAAACAGATATGTTTACCGTATCTGATGTTATTGATAAATTTGGACATCTGCTTACTACAGAACAACATGAAGCTTTAGAATCAGTATATCCTATTAGATCTGCTGCTTATAATATTGGTGGGTTACAAAATGACGGAACTTTTTATGATGGTACTAAGTCACATGATTGGAATGTTAATATGCCATCCTTAGCATACAGACAGTACACATCATTTATGGCAGGTAATATTCTTGATGGTTCAGATATTATTGCACAGATTCTTGCAGAAGGAGAAGACTATTATGATCAAGGTACAGCATACTTATTGAGAGTAACAACTGCTTACTGGAAATCTCAAAAGAAAATTGGTCACTTAACTAAGATAACAGAAGAAGGTGAAGTAACTAATGAGATTATAACTGAAGACTATAAGATTACTGATAAAGCAATTTATGATACTCGACTTTTTAAAAACAAAACAAAAGATAACTTACTATTTGGTGAGCATATAGATTGGATTTGGATTAATGAAGTTTGGGGTGGGGTAAAGATAGGACCAAATGTACCTTCTTTTTGGGGTATGAATAATCCTGGTGGATTCTCACCTATTTATATTGGAGTAAATAGAAATCATATTGGTCCACTTAAATTCCAATTTAAAGGAGAAGCAAATCTATATGGATGTAAACTTCCTGTAGAGGGATCTGTATTCTCTGATAGAAATACTAAGTCTACTGCATTAATTGACTTAATGAAGCCATACCAGATTGGATATAACATTGTAAACAATCAGATAGCAGACATACTAGTAGATGAACTTGGTACAGTAATTCTTTTAGACCAAAATGCTTTACCAAGACATTCATTAGGTGAAGACTGGGGTAAAGGAAACTTATCTAAAGCATATGTAGCAATGAAGAATTTTCAGATGTTACCTCTAGATACATCTATTACAAATACAGAGAATGCATTAAACTTTAACCATTTCCAAAAACTAGATCTAGAACAAACAAATAGATTAATGTCTAGGATACAATTAGCCAACTACTTTAAACAACAAGCATACGAGGTTATAGGTGTAAACCCTCAAAGAATGGGACAACAATTATCTCAGTCAACTGCTACTGGAGTAGAACAAGCAATGCAAGCATCTTATGCACAAACAGAAATGTTCTTCATTCAACACTGTGATTATTTAATGCCTAGAGTTCATGAAATGAGAACTGATTTAGCTCAGTACTATCATTCTACAAAACCTTCAGCAAGATTAACATATGTAACATCTGCTGATGAAAAAGTAAATTTTGAAATTAACGGCACAGATCTTTTACTTAGAGATCTTAATATTGCTATCAGTACTAATGCTAATCATAGAGCTATTCTTGAGCAGTTAAAACAAATGGCAATTCAAAATAATACTACAGGAGCTTCTATATATGACTTAGGTAAAATTGTACAATCTGATTCTGTTGCTTCACTTAATGTTGTCCTTAAAGATTCTGAACAAAAACAACAACAACAGAAACAACAAGAAATGCAGCAGCAACAACAAATGCAAGAACAACAACTTCAAAAACAACAAGAAATTGAACAGATGAAGATTGATTCTACTGCTGCTGAGAAAGAAAAAGATAGACAAAGAGATATCTTAGTTGCTGAAATTAGAGCTGCAGGTTATGGAGCTATGGGAGATGTTGATCAAAATCAAATGTCTGACTATAGAGATGCAATGAAAGAAATTAGAGAAACAGAACAATATCAAGAACAAACTGGACTTCAAAGAGAAAAAGAAGTTAATAGAATGGCTATTGAAAATCAAAAAAGTCAGTTAGAACGTGAGAAAATACAAGCACAAAAACAAATTGCAGATAGACAATTACAGATTGCACAAGAAAATAAAAACAAATTTGATGTAAAACCACCAAAAGAAAATAAGTAATTAGCTATATATTACAATTTTTTTTTCTGGACTTTTAAATTTTTGAAGTTTATTTTGTATATTGATATATAAACAAAAACCAACAGAATGGAAACAACCAACACAAACCCTGAGAATCAGGTCCAAGATTCTACAACGGTAGAACAGGTAGATGTAAATATTGATGAGATCTTTGGAATGCCAGGAGCAGAGAATGTAATGCTTCCAGCAGATGAAGAAAAACCTAAAACAGTGTTTCATAAAGAAACAGTTGATACATCGTTCTTTGACAACCCTACTGCTACATCAGAAGAAAGACAACAAGAGCAAGAAAAAAAGGTAGAAGTTCAAGAAACAATTGATGAACTTGACAACCTAATTGCTCGAGAAGAAGAAGCTGGTAATAAAGGAAGACCAAAAATTGATAAGTCTGGTCTTGCTGAATTAGCTTACAAAATGATTGAGGAAGGTACACTTATTGGTTTTGATGATGATAAACCATTAGAAGAGTATACTACAAAAGACTTCCGTGAACTATTTGAAGCAAACTTTCAAGAAAGAGAAAATCAAATAAGAAGAGATACTCCAAGAGAATTTTTTGAAGCATTACCTGAAGAACTTCAAGTTGCAGCTAAATATGTAGCTGATGGTGGACAAGATTTAAAAGGTCTTTTTAGAACTCTAGCACATGTAGAGGAAATGAGACAACTTGATCCATCAGATGAATATGATCAAGCAGAAATTGCAAGACAGTATTTATATACTACACAGTTTGGAACTGCTGAAGAAATTGAACAAGAAATTCAAGACTGGAAAGATCTTAATAGACTTGAACAAAAAGCTAATCAATTTAAACCAAAGTTGGATGCAATGCAAGAAGAAATTGTTGCAAGACAACTAGCAGAACAAGAGTACAGAAGAAATATGCAAGCAGAACAAGCAAAAGCATATCAAGAAAATGTATATAATACTCTTTCTGCCGGAGCAATTGGTGGATTAAAACTTGATAGAAAAGTTCAAGGACTTTTATTTTCAGGATTAGTACAACCTAACTATCCTTCTATTTCTGGTAAGCCTACAAACTTGTTAGGCCACCTTTTAGAGAAGTATCAGTTTGTAGAACCGAGACATGATCTTATTGCAGAAGCACTTTGGTTACTTGCAGATCCAAATGGATATAAAAGTAAAGTAAGAGATCAAGGATCAAAACAAGCAGTAGAAAAAACAGTAAGACAATTGAAAACAGAAGAATCAAGAAAGATAGCATCTTCCATTAGTTCTTCTTATGAAGATGAACCTAGAAGAACAGCTCCTAGATCTGAACCTAGAAAATTGTCAAAAAACAATATGTTTAAAAGATTTTAATTAAGTAACAAATAAAACAAATATAAAAATGGCAACTCCAGTTTTAAATAATGGTATCTTTCTACGGGATACAGCCTACCAGGCAAGCTCACACGTAGACTCCTATCACTTGGTTAACATGTTGAAGGATGCAGAACCAATGGATTTAGGTCCAGTTGATCTTTGGGCTATGGCTCAAAAAGTAGAAATGCCACTTTATCAAATGTCTTCATTTGGTGGTAAAAATGTTATTATGGTGGATAACCACCGAGGAGAGTACAGATGGCAAACTCCTGTATCTGTAGATCTTCCTTACATTGTTGAGGATATTGAACCAAACTCAGCTTACAGAGGTACTGATGGATCTACCTTCCGTATCAAACTTAACAGACGTGAATTTGGACATGGTGATATTATCACTTATGACAAATATAACGGAGTTGAGATGTACATCACTGATGAGGATATCCTTCCTGTAGGAGATGGTTTCATCTACACTGTACAATTAGTAAACAATGATAACTTTAAGTATCTTGATGCTAAGTATCTTACTAATGGTACTAAAATTTTCCGTAAAGGTTCTGCTCGTGGAGAGTATGGTGAAAGATTCTCTGACATCACAACAAGAACTGGTTTCCGTGAATTCTACAACTTTGTAGGAGGTGCTGAAGCTCACGTACATTATTCTATCTCATCTCGTGCAGACTTGATGATTAAAGGTGGAATGAATGCAGATGGTACAGTTCCTGTAACTGAGATCTGGAGAACATTTGATAAAGGAATGGATCCTTCTATCTCTTCATTAGAGGATATGGTTAAAGTAATGGGTAAAGATAAAGTTAAAAGAGCATTCGATAACGGAGATCTTTCTAGAACTTTCTTAACTCAAATGGAAACTGCTCACCTTTCTAAAATTGCAACTGACATTGAGACTTACTTAATGTGGGGAGCTGGAGGTAGAGTACGTCAAGATGGACCAGATGATATTAGATTATCTGTGGGTCTTTGGAGACAGTTGGATAACTCATTCAAAAGAGTATACAACAAAAATAACTTTACACTTGATTTGTTCCGTGGAGAAATCTATAACTTCTTCAATGGTAAGGTTGAGTTCCAAGGTCCAGATCCAAAAAGATCTCTAGTAGTTCAAACTGGTATGGGTGGAATGAGAATGGTAAATGAGGCTATTAAGAGAGAAGCAGTTGCTTCTGGTCTTTTGATTCAGGCTGCTGATATTGGTGCTATCACTGGTAAAGGTATGGACTTGAACTTTGGATTTGCTTATACTTCATATGTAATTCCGTTCTTGGCAAATGTTAAGTTTGTTCTTAACCCAGCATTT
>Ga0181356_1001037_pt1 | contig 12232 bp, 12 predicted proteins | sample Fa13VDMM110SN_FD_130104 | JGI IMG/M metagenome (GOLD analysis project Ga0181356, IMG submission 130104) | Freshwater viral communities from Lake Michigan, USA - Fa13.VD.MM110.S.N | ecosystem: Environmental > Aquatic > Freshwater > Lake | place: USA: Michigan | collected 2013-09-24 | reverse complement strand
TTACTCGCTTTTATATTGATTCTACAACCTTAGATAATGAAGATATATTAGCATACTTAGATGATATACAAAATGTTAGTGGCACTATTAAAGGTACAATATTTGTATATGAACCCAGCGAGCTAACAAAGTATTTTATATTTAATATTACTGCTGTTACTGTTCAAACAGGTTACAGAGAAGTAACCGTTGCATATGTTTATTCACCGTGGGCTTCAATGTCTTCTGGAAATGAATATATTCTATCGTTTTCTAGAGCAGGTGCAACTGGTACACAAGGTCCGATTGGCTTTACGGGATCGGCAGGCTTTACTGGGTCTGCTTCGACTACTGCTGGACCTACAGGTCCGCAAGGATCAATAGGCTTTACGGGATCTGAGGGTGCTGGTTTCACAGGATCTGCTGGCGCTACAGGCTTTACTGGATCTGCATCTACAGTAGCGGGGCCAACAGGCTTTACTGGATCTGCAGGTTCAACAGGCTTTACTGGATCTGCATCTACAGTAGCGGGGCCAACAGGCTTTACAGGATCTGAGGGTGCTGGTTTCACAGGTTCAACAGGCTTTACTGGATCTGCATCTACAGTAGCGGGGCCGACAGGCTTTACAGGATCTGAGGGTTCAACAGGCTTTACTGGATCTGCTGGCGCTACAGGCTTTACTGGATCTGCATCTACAGTAGCGGGGCCAACAGGCTTTACAGGATCAGCAGGTTCAACAGGCTTCACAGGATCGGCAGGTTCAACAGGCTTTACAGGATCGGCAGGTTCAACTGGTTTTACTGGGTCTGCATCTACAGTAGCGGGTCCGACTGGCTTCACTGGATCTGCTGGAACCGGTGGTGGTGGATCTTCAGTGACAACTGTGATACTTGCAAACGCATCAATTACTGCCGTAAAAGATAACAGATATATTATAGCAAATACATCACTAACTACAATAACACTGCCAGCTACTCCTACGTTGGGAGACAGTCTATATTTTACAGTTGCTAATGGTTTGACAACAAATGTAATTGATAGGAATAGTGAAAATATTATGTCGACTGCAGAAAACCTGACATTAGACGTTAGTAATCTTTCACTTGGTCTTGTGTATGCTAACACTACACTAGGTTGGAGAATCATATGAGTATTTTAAAATACTACAATCCAGTTATTGAAATTGGAGAATACGTTGCTGTTATAACAGGAGCTCCTGGATTCGGAACTACAACTACGTCTGGAAATTTCATTCCTCCCGGTTACTATAACCAATCTGATTATCCTAAACTGTTTGATACAATAGGATTTCAAGAAGGCTTCATGGCTACGCCAAGAACTAGTGGTGCGTCTGGTGCCATTGGCACTGTTTTCTATGCAAATGGACTTTATGTGCTTGGGAGTGAAAGCGCCAGTTTACGTACTTCTACAGATGCTATAACATGGACAACTAGAACTGGAAATGGATGGGCCATAAGATCACTTGGATATGGCCACGGATTGTATTTGTTCGGAGAACAAATTGGTGGCATCTTAACATCAACAAATGGCACTACGTGGACAGCTAGAACTTCAAACCTTAGTGGCAGTGTTAACGGGATTGTATATAATGACGGGTTGTTTGTAGCAGTTTCAGCACAGCCCAACATCTCAACATCGACAAATGGCACTACGTGGACAACTAGAAGTGTCCCGGCTGGTACTAACGCTTTGAATGCTGTTACATATGGAAACGGACTTTATTTAGCAAGCGGAAACGGCGGAAGTCTAATTACTTCTACAGATGGCACTACATGGACAGCTAGAACTTCAGGAACCACTTCAACCATTTCAGCTGTGACATATGGAAATGGATTGTATGTGTATGGCGGTTCTGGCGGCGCTTTAGCTACCTCTACAAATGGAACCGATTGGACTACAAGATCATTTACTTTTACGACTGCGCGGATATATTCTTTAATATATAATAATGGTCTATATGTAGCAGGAACAGACTTCGGTACTATAAACACCTCCACTAATGCTATCGATTGGCCAACTCGACTAAACCTCAGTGGAACGGTTTCAACGTTCTCTTCAGTCACATATGGAAATGGATTGTATGTGTTTGCAGGAGTTGCTCCAGGTAGTGTAAGTGCTTTATATACAAGTACTACAGCAATTCAAATAGAATATTCGCCAAATTATAGTTTAGCAACCCAATTCTCTGTACCCGCTCCTTCTACTAATGCTGCTATCTCATTAACATTTAGTAATACCGCCGGGTTTTCATTTGCGCAGACTACCTTTTACATGAGAGCCAAATAATGTCAAAGTTAACAGATTTTACTACATCTATCGTTGAGCCTATTGGAGCTATAAAGCAGCTTTATATTGCTAATACTGTGAACAAAGCATCTGCACCGTCGACGGCTACAATTTTTCAACAAAATGGGACGTGGTTACTTGCAAATAGTGTGTACAGTCAAGCTGTATATCCTGAGTTATATAATAATATTAAATTATTAAACGCGGCCGGTTTTACACCAAGATATACAACTTTAACTAGCTTTACAACAGTAGCATATGGCAACGGAGTTTATGCTGCATTTTCTCCATTAATTGGAGATGTTACTTCTACAAATGGAACCGATTGGACTCCTCGTACTCCGGTAAAGTTTAGTACTTATAGCGTGAACGCTATTGTATATAGCAATGGATTATATGTCGCAGCTGGCCAGATTGGTCTGATTGCAACTTCTACAGATTCTGCAACATGGACAACAAGAACTTCTAACACAACTCAGAATTTACATGCTATTGCCTATGGAAATGGTCTTTATGTTACAGTAGGTGCAGTAGCTACCATAAGAACCTCTACAGATGGTATTACATGGACAACAAGAACGCATAGCACTAGTAGTACAATAAATGGCATAGTATATGGAAATGGTCTTTATGTATCAGCAGGCAATACCGGCACGATTGCGACTTCTACAGATGGCACTACATGGACTACAAGAACTTCCGGAACTTCTAGTAATCTGTTTGCAATTACATATGGTAATGGATTGTTTTTAGCTGGAGGGGCGGGAGGCGCTTTACGTAGTTCTACAGATGCTATAACATGGGCTACAAGTACTTCCGGAACTTCTAGCAGTATTCTTTCTGTTATGTATGAGGCTGGAACGTATCCAGCGGTTGGCGGGTATTTATTTGGCGGTGCATCCGGCGCATTAAGTACTTCTACAGATGCTATAACATGGACATCTAGATCAACGGCTGCAGGCTTCGGATCCAATTCAGTGAGTGCTTTAATTTATGGAAACTCTTTGTATATAGCTGCTGGTGCAAGCGGGGTTATAAGAACCACTACAAATTTCACAACATGGAATCTTATGGCGACCGGAACAACGAATAGTTGGTTTTCACTTGTATATGGAAATGGTATTTTTATAGCCGGCGGGGCAAGTGGAAGCATTATATCATCTAAAAATGGCACGTGGTGGGATCCTACCACAAGTAAAGTTATTTACGGAAACGGTCTTTTTGTGGCTGGAGGTTTAAGTGGATATGTAAGAACATCTACAGACGGCGTTGATTGGACAATAAGAACTCCTAATACATCTTCAAATATTGTTTCAGGTATATATGCAAATGGACTTTATATGATTGGTGGAGTAGGTGGAGTTTTACGTACTTCTACAGATGCTACAACGTGGACAACTCAAACTTCAGGAACAACTTCAACTATCCGCGTGTTAACATATGGAAATGGCGTTTATTTGTATGGTACTGATTCTGGTCAGGTAAGTAGTTCAACCAATGGTGCGTCATGGACAGCAAGAGTAAATAATGGTTGGACGGTTCAAGCCATTACATATGGAAATGGCTTATACGTATACGGTGATCAATTAGGGACTATAAGAACTTCAACCAATCTTACTTCATGGACTACAAGAACTTCCGGAACTTCTAGCAGTATCAAGTTTTTAACTTATATAAATGGAACATACATATATACTGCGGTAGGAGGTGTAGCTAAAACAGCTACAGATGCAATTACTTGGTCTGGCGGTTTATATCCCGGAGTTTTAAATACTATAGATGATATTGCAGTTGGAAATAACATATTCGTAGCAGCTAGTTCTAATGGCGTAGGAACATCTGCAAATGTGTTTTCTATTGAATATGCTTCTGGATATAATGTAGCAACAGATTTTTATATTCCTGGTTCGGCTGCGCAGTCTATATACGTAAAGGCAAAATTATGATTTTATATCAAATTTTAGAAAATGGATATTATGGAGGATCTCATGAAACAGAAGATTCTGATTCTCTTCCTTATGGGTACACGCGTATTCCAGTAATAGAATTAATAGATGGTGAATATGCCATATGGACAGGATCTGGCTGGAATGCCACAACCAATCCGCCTCCATTAGTTGTAGATCAAGTGCCAAGTGTTGAACAAATATCTCTGAAACAACTAAGATATATTCTCTTGCAGTATTCACTGTTGGCTGGAGTAGACATATATATTAGTAGTATTAGTGGAGATGCTGGAGATCAGCTAAGAATCGATTGGGAGTATTCTTTCAATGTGAAGAGGGGATCACAACTCATACAGCATATATCATCTTACCTAAACAACGATACACCACTTATCGACAAGTTATTTTATGAGGCTTCTCTTATAGAGGATTGAAAACATTATGAAGCGTGAATTGTTAATTGGTTGTGGTAATGACAACCGTAAAAAAATATATTTTAGTGATGAAGATAGAGACTGGGAAAATTTAACCACTCTTGATATTGACCCTAACTGTGGAGCAGATGTAATCCACAATTTAGAAGAAACTCCATGGCCGTTTGAAGATAATACATTTGATGAAATACATGCGTACGATGTTCTTGAACATCTTGGCCGGCAAGGAGACTATAGATCTTTCTTTGCACACTTTTCTGAAATTTATAGAATCCTTAAACCTGGAGGTATGTTGTTTGGTTCAACACCTTCATTAACATCTGTTTGGTTGTGGGGTGATCCAGGACATACTCGATATATTGGTCCACAATCAATTGCTTTTCTAAACCAATCTCAATACACAAAAGAAATTGGCACTTCCCAGATGACTGATTATCGCTGGTTGTGGAAAGGTGATTTTGAATTGTATGATGGCAATGACAATGGCCAAGATTTTCAAATAATTTTGGAGGCTATCAAACCTTCACGAATTACATTCTAACAGGAGTTTATTATGACAAATAAGAAGAAGCCGGTATGGATCAATAGATCAAATGCTACAAACAACACAGCAAGCAAGAAAAAAATCTTTATTGGAACTCCAGCATACGAGGGCAAGGTTTACGTGCATTATGCTATGATGCTACTTGATATGCAAAAAATCTTCGAACAAGCTGGTTTTGAAGTTTTAATTCGTTTGCCAGTAGGCGGATCATTGCTAGTAGCAGATAGAAATAGACTAGTTGAAATGTTCTGGGAGTCAGGTGCAGATTATATGTTATGCATTGATAGCGATTTATCATTTGATCCAAACTATATTACCAGACTCATTCATTTTATGGAAAACACTGAAAAAGATTTTGGCGGAGGTGTATATCCAAGTAGAGATGGCAAAGGATTTAACTTTAGGCCAAATCTTGAAGAAGATGGCAAGATTGTTCAGTGTGAGCAGACTGGTCTTCTAAAAATGGATTACATTCCAGCAGGATGCATGGTGTTTTCAAGAAGTATGATAGAGAAAATGCGCGAGCATTTTCCAGAACTTTACTATGAACCAAGAGACAAAAGAAACCTATCAGAAAATGCTTATTGTTTCTTTGACACTGAGATATGGAATGGCGAATTCTGGGGTGAAGACTACGTGTTCTGCAGACGTATTAGAGAAGCTGGGTTTGATATTTGGGTAGATCCAACAATACATTTCAACCATGCTGGAATTGAAGGTAAGTTAATTGATACTCTGACTGATAAGAGAGAGTTGTCAGAACAATGAGAAAGGTGATGATATGTACACCGATGTATAATAGTCAGTGTACTGCGCAATATACGATTTCTATGGTTAATCTGATGTCCAATCTACATGCAGTAAAAGACTTAGAAGTTACAACCCTGTTTGCACTGAATGAGTCTCTCATTCATAAGACTAGGAATCTGTTGTCGCATTCCTTCTTAAGTACGGACTGTACACATCTGCTATTCATCGACTCTGACATTGGATTCAAATCCGATCAGATCATCAAAATGATGCAAGCCGATGGCGACATTGTTTGCGGGATATATCCTAAGAAGAATATCAAATGGGAATTGGTTCATGAGGCAGTGGTCAATGGAGTTCCGCCTCATGAACTTATAAAGCACGGCGTAGAGTATCTTTATATTCCAGACGAACTCGATACTGATGCCGATCTAGTTGAAATTAGCAGAGCTGGGACAGGAATGATGTTGATTTCAAGAGACGTCTTTGAAGCTCTTTCCGACAAGGTAGACTCGTTTAAACTCGAAGCAAGTATTGAAAACGTATCAAAGACTAATGACGACATCAAAGAATACTTCTTTACATCTGTTGATCCAGACTCTAAAATATACTTACACGAAGACTTTAACTTCTGTAGGTTGTGGAAAGAGAATGGCGGTAAGATACATGCTGCAACATGGGTCGAGTTGAACCATAGTGGGATGTATACATTTGGATAAATAGTTAAAACTTATTCCTATCAACAAAGATGCAAAATGACAACAATAGTATACACATCTACGAATACTGATCTGCAGGTAATCGATACTTTTGTTTTGCCCACTGAGAAGACTGTATTCTACGACATTCACTCGTCGGATGTTGATAACACTTCTATGTCCAGCGTAGTAGTTAATCACAATGGTATTCAGACCTCTGAGACACAAACTACTTTTGCTTTAAGTGGTACGAGACCTGCCGAGTTTGTGACAACTATTGCTAATAATGTTGGAAAGCTATCTGTAACTCCTGATAAAAGTCATACCACATACACTATTGATAGGACTGTAATAGAGAGCACTCTCTACGGTGAGAACACTCTGAGTGGTAGAAATATTAAGACCGCAAAGGGAATGGGACTATACCTGACGGGTAATGCCAACAATATGATCATTCGCCAGAGCAACAATAACTTCTATGGTAACTCTAATACTTATGTGACCGCCGGAGTTCTGGGTACTGTAATGACAGGATCAGAATTGTTCAACGCCAACAATCTTATTAGCTATAATGACAGCGTTGTCAGTGGTAACCTGGTAATCACCTCATCAGGCCAAAGCAAGAGTCACTCTTATGTATTGTTGGCTGTCACACCAGGACTGACATACAGAGTTTCAGCCAATGCTTCTTATTCATTTGCTGAAGTAAGAGGTGCGACTGACTCTAGAGATATCAAGACCAAGATTGTTGTTGGTAGTGAGCTTGCATCTGATAATATTGTATCAAACGAACTTTCTCAAGCCAACACAGCATATAACGTCGACTTTGTTGCAACTGCCAATAGTGTTTATGTTGGATTTGGCTTTGGTGCTCTCGGCTCTGTGCTTAACCTATCCAATGTCTCTATTAAAGAGATCGTACCTTTTCACACCTACAACCAGCTACAAGGTGCTGTGTACGTCAAATGGAATAGTGTAGCAGCTGGTAGCAATGTTGTATCTATTGGAAATAACACAATTGCAATCCACTCTTCTAATAACGTAATTATTAATACAGTCAATTGTGGTTCTCAGCAAGCAGTAAACATGCTGGCTTATAACTATAGCCTAACAGAAATAAAATACAGTTTCAATGGTGCAGCGCCAATAACCCAATCAGCTACTGTATACAGCAATGCAAAGCAGATGAATATTCAATCTACCATTGAAGAGTTTGGTTATATGAGCGAGCCTGTATCAAACACTGTTCTGACGAGTTTAACAAATGACTAAACCAACACAGTTCTTGTATAATAATATTGATGTCAAGGGCGTTATTGCCAACGGATCCATTGGATCTGCAGGAGAAACACTTCATAGCAACGGAACTGGTGCATATTGGTCAACAGACGACCAAGGTGTGACATCTGTTGCAACTGCTAATGGTCTTTCTGGTGGAACTATTACAACGACTGGCACAATCGGTGTTGTAACCGGTTCGACGTTGACTGTTAACACATCCGGTATGCATGTTAACACTGCCAACCTTTCTGTAGCCACATCTCAGCTAACAGGAGACGTTGCTTTAGGTGCAAATACTTCTGGTAACTATGTAGCCACAATCACTGCTGGTAATGGTATTTCGGGATCCTCTTCAACCGAAGGTGGTGCAGCTACGATTGCAGTCGTTGCTGGGATCGGTGTTGCTTCTAACTCAACAGGTGTACATGTTGTAGCTGGTAATACAACAGTTGTTTCGAATACATCGGGTGTTTATGTTAATGCAGCGGCCCTGCCAATTGCCACTTCACAACTAACAGGGGATGTAGCGCTCGGTGCAAACACGTCAGGCAACTATGTAGCCACAATTTCAAACGCCAACGGTATTTCAGGATCATCTTCGACCGAGGGTGGTGCAGCTACTATCGGTGTTGTAACCGGTTCGACTCTGACTGTTAACACAACTGGCTTGCATGTTAACTCAGCACTATCAATTACAGATCTTGCACTAACAGGTAACCTGATTGTTTCTGGCACAAGAACATATGTCAATACTACAACGCTAGATGTTGGTGATAATATCATTACTCTCAATGGTGATCTAGGAGCTAACCCTCCCACAGAGAATGCTGGTATTGAGATCATGCGTGGTACATCAGCCAATGTACAGTTTATCTGGGATGAAACAAACGATCGTTGGTCGACAAACTCTCAACCACTTGCTATTTCATCTCTTGTGGCTGCAGGCGCTGTATCTGGTATTACAACATTAGCAACTGGTAATACTACGATTACTGGCTTTGCTAACGTATCTACAACCCTTGCGGTAGCTGGTGTCACTACATTTTCCGGTAATGTGGTTTTCGGGTCGGTAGGACTTTCTGCAAACGGTGGCTTTGGTACTGCTGGACAAGTTCTTCACTCTAATGGTACAGCTGCATACTGGGCTGCTGATGATGACACAACTTATACTTTCAGCACAGGTTTGGTTAACACCAGTGGTACGATTACAGTCAACAGCGCATATATTGCTACCATTAGTGCTAACAATGCTTCTTTCTTAGGTGGCACTGCTGCAGCATCGTATCAATTGAACAGTACATTATCAGCCAATGTTGCTACGTTGGCTGCCAATAACGCTAGTTTCCTAGGCGGTACTGCAGCTGCCTCATATCAATTGAACAGCACCCTGTCTGCCAACGTAGCAACATTGGCTGCTAACAACGCTTCTTTCCTAGGTGGCACGGCTGCTGCATCATATCAATTAAATAGTACCTTGGCAGCCAACGTTGCTACCATTAGTGCTAACAATGCTTCTTTCTTAGGTGGCACGGCTGCTGCATCATATCAATTGAATAGTACATTATCAGCCAACGTTGCTACATTATCAGCAGCAGCTGTTGTTAAAACAGTAACAGGAACTACATCTGCTGAGCTTGTACGCGGAAATATGGGCGACAATGATCAGGCTCGTATTCTTATTGGTGCTACTGGTACGAATGCTGGATATCTTGAAATTGCCACAGCCGACGATGGTACAGAGCCTATCTACGTAAGACAGTACAGTGGTGTATTCTCTACACTTACTCGCACAGCTACTTTACTAGATGGTAGCGGTAATACTACTTTCCCAGGTTCGCTATCTGCGGGTAATATTAGCACCGCTGCTACAGCTAACCATATTGTACAAAGAGATTCTAGCGGAGATGATTTCCGTAGATATGGGTTTGCTGATTATTTCAATATGTCTCACGCTGCATCCGGTGCAACTACAGACACAATCTTCTATTCTTCTACTGATAATTACATTCGTAAAAACAATGCTACTGGTTTCAGAGCATCGTTGAACGTACCAACACGTACTGGAGGTGATGCTTCCGGTACTTGGGGTATTAGTGTTACAGGTAATGCTGCAACGGTTGCGGGGCTAACACCATCCGCAAGTGCGGCTGTAGCTAACCGAGTTGTTGTAGCCGATGGTAACGGATATATCTTCAACAACTACTTCAATTCTACTGATAATAGTGTGAGTTCAGGTGTAACCGCTGTAATGGTTAAGGCTGGCGACAACTATTATCGTTCGGGCACAGCCGCATCCATAGCTACGTTTATCAGTGGTCAGACAATGAACATTAGTGGTTCTGCGACATCAGTTACCACTCCAACCTTTGCTGGTGACGCTACAAACAGGGCCGACATCTCAACTCGTGTAGACTCTGGTTTCTATGAGCACGATACTCCTACTACAGCCGAAGGTTGGCCATATAATGGTAGCTGGATGCATATGATTGCTGCTACACACAGCAATGATGCAAACTATTACTCAATGCAGATTGCTGCAGACTTCTTTAGTAACAATCCATTTTATAGATCTGTTAATAACAACGGCGCTACTGCGTGGAGCCGATTCGCTCTTTATGACAATGCATACAGCGGTGAATTAAGAGCGACAGTTTTTAAAGATAATAATGATACCGCATATTATGTAGATCCTGCCTCGGAAAGTGTTTTAAGTACTCTTAGTCTTTTTGGTGAATTGAACCTAAGCGCATCAAGCATTAATTATATTGATCATACCGGTACTATACTTTTCCGCAATCAGACAGGATATGCTACTAGCGCATCTCTTACAACTGGAGGAGATTTTACTGCCGCTGGTAACGTCACAGCTTACTCGGACATTCGTAAGAAAAAAGATATTACAACTATTGAAAATGCTTTAGATATGGTAAGTCGCATGCGAGGTGTACGATTCAAGCGTATTGATACTGATCAATCGGGTGTAGGTGTCATCGCTCAAGAGATGCTTGAAGTGCTTCCCGAAGTAGTACAACAAGGGGTTGTAAATGACGACACTATGTCTGTTGCGTATGGAAATATAGTCGGTGTTCTAATCGAAGCCATCAAGGAACAACAAACCCACATAAATAACTTACAAGAACAAATCAACACATTGAGAGGTTAATATGGCACTTACATATTCGTGGAAAATTAAGAGTCTGAAGAAGCAGGACGATCCTTCTGCAGAACTCAACGACATTGTAGTTCAAACATACTGGGAATGCACCGGTACGGATGAAGATGGTAACGCTGGTACGTTTGATGGTGCAACACCGTTTCAACCAGATCACGTGGATCCTGATGAATTCACCCCATACGAAGACCTTACCGAGACTCAGGTTCTTGGTTGGATCCAGGACGTAGTCATCGGAAACCCTGGCTACAAGGCTCACGTCGACGATCAGATCCAGAAGCAGATTGACGCTATCGTTCGTCCGGTGGTAGAAGTCAATGCTGATGCCCTCCCATGGGCGCCTCCAGGATCAAACACTACACCTTCAACCCCAACTGCTAATACATAATTCAAGGAGAATATATTATGGCTACTAATCCAGAACTCGACTCAAAGCTAGTTGAAAACCAACAGGCTCAACCAGTTCCTACTGTAAATTTGACAGTGGACGTCAGTGAATTGAACATCATCATGGGTGCACTACAAGAACTCCCACACCGTATTGTGGATCCTGTTCTAAAGAAACTCTTCCAGCAGGCTCAAGCACAGCTGGGTCAACCACAAGGCTAATAAATGGCTTTACCAGCATCTGGTACTATATCGCTTGCAAACGTTAATGTGGAGCTAGGTCTTAGCTCCACAACTACTATTTCGTTGAACCAGGCAAGCGTAAGAACATTAGCCGGTGTGGCCTCCGGAACAATCTCTATGTCCAATTTACTTGGCAAGAGTAATGTATCATTTAGTCCAGATGGCGGCGCTTCTGCTGGAGCTGCCGTTGTGCTTTTAGACGAAGTATACGGCACTGGAACAGCAACTATAACAATTACTTGCAACCAAAGCGCAGCATGGACTTACACAAGGAGCGGGTCATTTGGCACACCCACAACAGGCTCGCAGACGGCTTCGTCACTAACATTTAATCTTACAAATTCTACAGCGAACTTTAGAAGCTCAACATGGACTGTAAGTGCAACTGCTGGCGGTATTACTAGATATTGGAGTGTTCAACTTTCAGTTGATGGAAGTGCATAAAGACTTCTGATCTTTAAAGGAAATACATTATGAATCAGTTATGGCA
>Ga0181356_1001036_pt1 | contig 12235 bp, 28 predicted proteins | sample Fa13VDMM110SN_FD_130104 | JGI IMG/M metagenome (GOLD analysis project Ga0181356, IMG submission 130104) | Freshwater viral communities from Lake Michigan, USA - Fa13.VD.MM110.S.N | ecosystem: Environmental > Aquatic > Freshwater > Lake | place: USA: Michigan | collected 2013-09-24 | reverse complement strand
CTGGGTAATGGATCCGCTAACACTCTTCGCACTTGCAAATGGCGCAGTAAGTGCAGTAAAAGCTGGGTGCAAGTTATACAAAGATATCAAAGGTGCAGCTGGCGATATCAGGGAAGTGCTCAAGGATCTAGATAATCAATTTCATAATCTCTATCATGGTAAGCCAGTTCCACCAGAAGCTAAGAAACAGCTGATTGAAGAAAAGAATCGTGTCATTGAACTGAATAAAAAGTCTGGTGATGTCAACAACATCTATGGCGAAATTGGTGATCATCTTGGTGTATACTACGATAACTACTACAAATGTATAGCAGTTTTTGAAGAAGAAGAAAGACGCACTAAAACCGAGTTATACAAAGGTGATGCTAGTCTAGGTAAACGTGCTCTTCAACGTGTTCTCATGAAGAAACAACTTGAGCAGATGGGTACTGAATTACAAGAGTTGATGATTTATCAAAGTCCCCCAGAGTTAGGTTCGTTGTGGACTGATGTTAATGCCATGATGAAAAAGATGGGTGCAGAACAAAAGATTCTTCTCACCAAACAAATTCAACAACAAGCAGTTCAAGAACGTAGACGTACCGCAAGAATGAAGCAACTTCGAATTGAATTTGCAATAGGTATCGCTATTATTTTTATAATTATTGCGATGTTTGGAATGTTCATGTGGGTTGCTTATGATCGTCAACAAAAATATCCTCAGTTTGGTAAAGAACTATTTCCTAAAACTGAAAGGCAACGACAGTATGAATCCCAGAAGCATGTTTATGTTGGAAGATAAATAAAAGACAACAAAGGGAATAATGAAATATAGATCAATATTCATAAGTGATGTGCACTTAGGTACTAGGGACTGCAAAGCAGAACACCTAAACAATTTTCTTAAGCACAACTCTTGTGAAACTCTGTATCTTATTGGAGACATTATTGATGCATGGCGTATACAACAGAACAAGTGGCGTTGGAAGCAGAGTCATACCAATGTTGTTCGCAGAGTTCTTGGTCATGCAAAACGTGGTACTCGTGTTGTTTACGTGGCTGGCAATCATGATGAATTTTTAAGACCCATGATTCCTTATGGGTTTAGTTTTGGACTTATAGAGATATGTAATCAAACTGAACATATCGGTGCAGACGGTAAGCACTATCTTGTGGTACATGGAGATCTGTTTGATGGTATTACTAGATTAGCCCCATGGCTATCATTTTTGGGAGATAGAGCATATGATTTTATTTTATCGCTTAATAGCAAATTCAATTGGATACGTCATCGTTTTGGCTTTGGGTACTTTAGTCTTAGCAAATATCTCAAGACAAGAGTAAAGAAAGCAGTGGATTTTATTTTCCACTTTGAAAAGAATCTAGCTACTTATTGTAAGAAACGTGGATTTGATGGAGTCATCTGTGGTCATATACATCATGCTGAGATAAAAGATATCGATGGTATTGTCTACATGAATGATGGTGACTGGGTTGAAAGTTGTACTGCTCTAGTTGAACACTATGATGGTCGTTGGGAAATTATAACATGGACAAAGGAGAACGATAATGAAGGTTCAAAAAATCATAAAGAAAATGTATCTAGCGTGTATCAATCATGACAAGGTTAAAGAAAAGAAATTGTGGTTGAAGGCATTAAAGAAGTCCCTGAAGCATAAACATACTCATGTCATTAAGTGATAAAATTACTATAGTAGTTCCTTGTAAAAATGAGGAGAACTACATTGCGCACTTGCTAATGCACCTGCGCCAGCAAGATATAGGCGATACTAGAATTATCATTGCTGATTGTTCAACAGATGATACCCGAGAAGTTATTGAAATGATGAAGGGTAACTTGAATGTTGAGGTCATCCAAGGTGGTCCAGTTTCTTTCGCAAAGAACAGTGGAGCCAAACTTGCAACCACTCCATACATTCTATTCATTGATGCTGATGTGAGATTCTTTTCTGACACAGTCATAGCTGATTGTGTCGATGTGATTGAAGAATGCCAATTAGATTTAGTTGGGTTGTACGCAAAATGCTATGATCATGATATGCGAGCACACATCGGGTTCATGCTGTTTAATTTTGTAAATAGTCTCATGCAATATAAAGTTCCTTTTGCAGTTGGTGCATTCATGCTGACTCGAAGAGACAAGTTTGAGGAGTATGGTGGCTTTGCTGAAAAGTATGGTACCAGTGAAGACTTCTTTTTATCTAAAAAATATGATGTTGAGAAATTCAAATTAGTGAATCATTATTTCGGGCAAGATAGTAGAAGGTTTCAGATCATGGGGTATTTTGGTATGGCATGGTATCTCATGAAGAACTTCTGGAACAGAAACAACGATGCCTATTGGAACCAAGTAGACTACTCTAAGTATTGGAAATGAATGAAAACAATTGCAATATTTTTGCGTCACCCAGAGTGCTCGCATGATTGCGTTGATGCGATGGTGCATGCATTGTCACCCAACTATAATGTCAAAACATTTAGCGAAGAGGATATAGAAGATGTTAATTTTTTCAATGGTCTTGCTGTTATCGCTTTTCCTGGCGGGATTGGTGATAGCGATAAAATGTATAGATTTTTTACTCGAAGAACTGGAAACCGATTAGCAAAATTTATTGAAGATGGTGGTCACTACCTTGGCATCTGTATGGGTGCTTACTGGGCTGATCAATGGTACTTTGATATTATCGGTGATGTTCGAGCAGAGCAATACATCAAGCGACCAAACGCTGACATAAAACGAAGCTACGGAACAGTGGCTTCAGTCAATTGGAATGGCCAACCAGAGAAGATGTATTTCTATGATGGTTGTGCACTTGTCGGTGATGAAAGCACATTCAAGACAATTGCGAGATATGCCAATGGCGATCCCATGGCTATCATTAAAGGACGTGTTGGAATTATCGGGTGCCATCCAGAAGCACCACTCTACTGGTATGAAAAGCCATGGGATTACATAAACAAACACTGGAATGGTGGAAGACACCATAACTTACTTTTGAATTTTGTCAATGAACTTACGGAGAGATAAATGATTGAGTGGCTGATAACCTTCTTTGCATTGTTCTTCACTGATGTATTTTACACCTACTACATAAAAGCAGTCAACGAAAGCAAAGCACTGTTTTCCAGCATTTGGGCTGTTGTTGTGTTTCTCATCGCAAGCGTGGCAGTGATCAACTACACGACCGATCACTGGCTACTGATCCCCGCATGTCTGGGTGCCTTCTGCGGCACCTACGTAGGCATACTTTTCCGTAAAAAACACCTTTAAAATCAACAACTTAGCCATTCCCCTCAACTTTTGGAGGGAATGCAAGAAATCGCTTGCCTTTAATTCAGGTTAGCGGTATAATTATTGTATGATGAATGAAAAGGAGTTAAAAATGCGTGGTTCTATCCGTATGTTTATAGGTTTTTTCCTGGTCTGGGGTGCCGTAGGTGCTCTAGACTTTCCTGAAAATTCTGTGCTGACTTGCTTGGCTCTTGCCGTCGCTGGTCTGTTGATCGGTTTCTCTGGTGTTGTTGCAATGAAAGGTGAAAAATGAAACAGTTGAACGCATTTGTCGAAAAGGCAAACAAGTGGAACGCTATCTTCAAAGGTACTCAGTACAGTCTGTCTAACCATGCTGATCGTCAGCGTCTGGCTGACAAAATTGATGCTGACCTTAGCCCCGAGAACTTGACCTGTGATGGTGAACTTTCACGTACTCAGGTTCAGGCGAAGTATCGTGAATTGACCACTGTGGCTCGCCAACTTAAACAGTTGGATCCTGCAGTGAAATTTTATGAATTTGAATAAGGAGTTGCTATGAGTAGAATGGCTGACTTGGATTTGGAAATCCGCAGTATGCTTGACGAAGGTTTGCTTCCTGCACGTATTGCATCTTTGTTGAATATTCCATTGCAAATGGTGTATGATACAATCGATCCAGAATCATATGATGATTCTATGGATGGTGATCATGACTCCGCAATGGCGTCTGCTGGTTTCGGTACTGATGAAGATTATGGTTACTATGGAGATGAATGAAATGGTTATTGATAAGACAATTGAATATCGTGGTCAGACTTTTGATCGCACTCATGGTAGTCCCTTTGATCGTGGTGCTGCGGATTCTCACTATAGTCGCCCTCAACAACCACATTGGTATCCAGAAGGAACTTATCGTTGTGTTCGGGTTGAGCCGAAAGATATGAGCATTGCTGAGATTCGTGCTTACTTCATGGGTTATGAATTTAATGAACGATTTGGTGATAAGAAAGATTGGGGTTGATATGAATGATGAATTGAAAGCACTGGTATTGAAGGCAGGTGCACCAGACGAAGTACTTAACCAATTTTGGTTTAATGTTTTTTGTCAAGATTTTGCAAATGTGTTGTTGACCGAAGCCGAGAGACAAGTTTTTGGAGAAGTAGAAACAAATGAATAAGTTTGCAGCAATGAAGGAAAAGAATGCGATTGACAGTGAGATTCTGTTGATCACTCAAGAAGAATGTGCCGAGGTAAGCCAAGCAATCAGCAAGGTTTTTCGGTTCGGTATAGATGACGAACACAATGGTCAAACTAATCGTGAGCATCTTGAGGAAGAAATCGGAGATCTCATGTGTATGATCGATCTGTTGATTGACAATGGTATTGTTAGTGAATCTGCTGTGATGACTGCAAAGAACGAAAAGCTGAATAAGCTGATGACATGGTCTAACATCTTTAAGGAAGCTGCATGATTACAATTACTGGTCTTACCAAGCGTCAGAAACGCATGCTGAACATCATGTGGGATCTGGATACCGAAGAAGATTACTTTGAGTGGTATGAGTCTTTGGATGAAGAACTACAACAAGAAGCAGATCTGCTGCAGCGTATGGTTATCATTGAGTCTCAAGAAGAAGATCTTGGAGACCTGACTGATGCAAAAGATGCGCTTGCAAACATAATGACTAAATAGAGACTCCACTTAAATTTGAGATGCAAATGAAAACGAAGTATAATTTACCTAAACCTAGAGATCCTGTTGCAAGGGATTTGAGAACACCCAAGTATAAAATGCGTGTGGTGGAATCAAAGGTACAATACATTCGTCAACCTAAACATAAAAAGGACATCTATGAACAAAGAGTATGAGTTCTACAAAGCTGGTATGCTAAAGACCATTACCATCAAAGAAAATAATGTGGGTAAATCTTACGAGACCATTGAATTCACCATCAAGAACAAATTGACTGATGAACATGGGCATGTGGTAATTGATAGTGGGCATACATCGTTCTTTGATCCACGTGAATTTAAACAGTTTTTTGAACCAATTATTAATGACCTGAAAGTGAGATTCGATAATGCAAACAGTATTCAAAAATGACAAAGAGTTTGAAGAATTCAAAACTTGGACACTCGGAGTTTTACACGATGAAAACATCAAAGATCTGTGCGTTACTTTTACCAAAAAAGATGGCACCGAAAGAGCGATGCGCTGTACCCTCGATGAAGGAAGAATACCTACAGAAAAGGCTCCCAAAAACGAAAACACCAGTGCCACGTATTCTGGATCCGCTGTTCGGGTCTTTGATACAGAAGTCTCCGAGTGGAGATCGTTTCGTTGGGATTCAGTAACTAAAGTGGAGTTTACACTATGAACATTTATCAAACAAGCAGAGAAGAATACGTGGCAGTTCTCATGAACGAAGTAGAAACCCTACGTAGGTATTACTACGATCCTCACACAGAGGGTACTGGGCACTTCAATACTACAATCAATGTATTGGAACAACGCATTAAAGAAATTCAGGAGAGTGAAGATGGAATGGCTTAAAGGTTTTGGAATTCTAACGGTAGCTGCAATTGTCATTGCACTTATCATCGTTGGTCCACTTGCGACCATTTGGGCAGTGAACACTCTGTTCCCTGTTTTGACAATTCCCTACGCACTTGATACTTGGTTTGCAGTGGTAGTTTTGGGGTTGTTCCTCAAGAGCAATGTCACTGTCAAAAAGTAAGTGAAAGTAATCCCCTCAGTTCAGTAGGGGATTACAATATATCGCTTGCCTTTAATTCAGCTTTGTAGTATAATTACATTATAACTTGGAGGTCTTGACCTATGACAAATACTGCAAAACGTAAACAGCTGATTGCTCGCACTGAGCGCATGACCAAGGGAGTTGAAGTGATACTTGATCCCGCACACTATCAACGAGATCTCATCATGGCGTTGAATTACTACAACACCAACCATGATGACAAAGAAAAGAAGAAGTGGTTCATTACCCACTACGCAAAGATCGACAAGAAAGCAGCAGTTGAGTTGCTTAAAGTTGACGAACAGCATTTTCGCCATGCAGGTATTCTTGCTCGCATGATTGAAGGTGGTTCGGTTCTTGAAGAAAATGAAATGCGTCACCTGACCGAAAAGACTGAGAAGCTGTTGGCTCAGATCCAGAAGCGTCAAAAATCCCAAGATGTTCAAGACAAGAAAGATGCTGCTGCTGCAAAAGCTGCGTTGCCATCAAACGTAATCTCCATTCAACAACGCATGGAAGACAAAGCGCATGATGTTGCTGGTGAAATCGAAGGAGCCATTGACGACTTTATGCTTGCTGGTTGCAAAGGTGACTTCTCTGCCAAGAACTACCTAATGGCCAATCAAGTCGCTGGTCCAATCGCTAAACGTGTTGGTGATATGTTTGTTAAAACATCCAATGAATTGCATGCTGCACTTGCTGGTGATGACGAACAACTTGTTGAAGGTTACTCCAACTTTACCAAACGAGAACTCAAAAGGTTTGCTGAATTCGTTGATGGCATCATCGCTGACTGTAATCAGATGGTTCAGACTGCCAAAGCAAATCGTGCTCCACGTAAACGCAAGGAAGTCCCTGCTGCCAAACAAGTGGCTCGTATGAAGTACCTGCGAGAATTTGCTGAGTTGAATCTGAAGTCTGTTAGCCCAGCGAACATTATCGGTTCTAGCGAAGTATGGTTCTACAATACAAAGTATCGTCGTGTGGGCGTATACCGTGCAGAAGGAACTACCCTTGCTGTAAAGGGAACTACGATCATTGGCTTTGACATCAAAGAGTCAAAAGCATTTACGCTACGCAAGCCAGAAGAATTCTTCAAAGGGTTGTCGCTGGGTAAGCGTGCACTGACTGCCAAGATGAAGACTTTGACTACGAAACCTGCTGTTCCCAATGGACGCATAAATGAAGAAACAATTTTACTGGGGGCATTTTGATGCGTGGTTTAACTATACCTTATGAAGTTGCTGATGGTATTGCTGTGGCTATAATGCAAGATCACTTGAAGTATCTCAAGGAAGAGGTTCGCTTGCATCTTGAAGAAGGGCAGTATCTACATCCAGAAGATTTGGATAACTCTTTGACTAAACTTATTCCATCACTGGAAAATATAATCCCTTACTTTGGTGGAACAGTATGATTCTAGTTGACTACTCACAGGTTGCACTGTCAGCCATCTTAACTTTCCAACGAGAGCTAAAGGGTAATGAGGCTGAGGTAAAGAACTTGATTCGACATGTCACTCTTTCTACCATTAAGTCTTTCAAGAAGAAGTATGGCAAAGAATACGGACAGATTGTAATCTGTTGCGATGGACGCAAGTACTGGCGTCGTGACTTCTTTCCTAACTACAAAGCTGGTCGTAAGAAAGCACGTGAAGCATCAGATCTTGACTGGGGACTTATCTTTGATACGCTGTCCGAAATGCGTCAAGACTTAGCCAAGCATTTTCCATACAAGGTAATGCACATTGAACGATGCGAAGCAGATGACATCATTGCAGCATTGACAAAGTATGCGCAAGAGAACGAACTTGTTCAAGAAGGTTTGGTCGAGCAATCACAAAAGATCCTTATCCTATCTTCCGACAAAGACTTCAAACAGCTGCAGTTGTATCCAAACGTAAAGCAGTGGTCACCCATGCAGAAGAAGTATGTTACTGCAACTCAACGAGAAATCATTGAGTACAAGATAGAGCATATTGTCAAGGGTGACTCTGGTGATGGCATTCCAAACATCATGTCCAAAGATGACGTGTTTGTCATTGGAGAAAGACAGCGAGTTGTAACTGCCAAGCGACTGCAGGAATTCATTGATAATGGTTTCCTTGCTTGTAAGAATGATGATGAGCGTCGCAACTGGCAGCGTAATACGGTGTTGGTTGACTTTGATCATATCCCAGATGATGTTCGTGGAGAGATTGTTCAAAGTTACATAAATACAAAGCCAACTGGCGACAAGATGACTATCATGAATTACCTGATTGAAAATCGTTGCCGATTACTACTTGACGAACTAGAGGATTTTTAATGAGAAAATATATACCACAAGTGATGGATGAAATCAATGCAGATCCAAGCACCATTGCGAAGTATAAAGACGATGCTGCCATCAGACTGATTTTTGAGTACGCATTCGATCCAGAAAAAAAGATGCTTCTTCCTGAAGATGCACCACCATTCAAAGCAGCAGCTGAGCCACTGGGTATGACCCCAACAAATTTATACAATGAGTTGCGTCGTCTCTATGTGTTCTGTCGAGCAGATTTGAAACCAATCAAGAGAGAAAGTCTTTTTGTCTCCATGCTTGAAGGTGTTCACCCAACCGAAGCTAAGATGTTGATTGCAGTAAAGGATCAGACCTTACACAAGTTATATCCCAAGATCACCCGAAAGGTAGCTGAAGGAGTAGGGTTTGTTGCTCCCCTTGCAAAGAAGGAAACAACAAAAAAATCCGTGGCTGGAGCCGACCAGTAATGAAGTTACAAGTCGCCCAGCCATGGTGGAGAAGGATCATAAATCGCTTTGTTTTAAAGTAATCCCCTACGGATCTAAAGGGATTACAAGAAATCGCTTTACTTTAATTCAAGTATGGCGTATAATTATCTTATGATGATTAAAAAGGAGTTCCAAATGAAGAAAGTTATTGCAAGTTTGTTGATCGCCAGTACCATTGCTACACCAGCCATGGCATGGGGAGATCGTGAGCAGGGTATCTTGACTGGTGTAGCAGGACTTTGGGTTGTGCAGCAACTTCATCGTGCAGGACAACAGCAACAACCGCAACCAGTTATTGTGCATCAACAACCACAAGTTGTTTATGTCCCTACTCATGTTCCAGTGATACAAGCACCTAGACAATATTGTGAGTTGAAGAGTGAGATGATTCATGGTCAAGTAGTGACAGGAAACTTCTGCTACTACCGTTAAATTTAATTTTTATTATGGAGTTTTGACATGGGTAATTTTATCATTGGTGTTATCGTTGGTATTACTGCAACAACCATTGGGTTCACTGGTATTGCACGTCTACTTGATCAAGGTGTGAAGCAAACACAAGAGATCGTTCGTCAAGTAGACAAAAATTGATCATTATTTTTTTATCATAGGAGAAGTGAAATGAAACGTAGTCTTATATCTTTGGCAGTAGTTGCAGTCTTTGCAACTGGGTGTTCCTCTTTCGGAAACAAAGCACCCCAGCCAGTAGTCAAGGTCGAGAACAAACTGGAACAGAAACCAGAAATCAAGAAGTCCGAAGCCGAATTTCTTGAGTCAGCTGGCGCAGTGCAACTGCAATTTTCTGAAGAAGGTGAGTGGCTCGTTATCAAAACAGTTGGCACTGCACCAATCAACTTCAACCATGCTCAGGGACGAGACGAAGCATTCATGCTTGCAACCATGCGTGCCAAACGCAATCTGGTTGAGTTCTTGAACAATGATGTAAAGTCTGGTAAAGCATCTGAGAACATTAGCAAGTCTGCGTTGCAAGATTTTGTCAACACAAAGAACAATGAGTCCATGAAGAAAAACAAAGAGACAAAGACTAACGATCTTTTCGGTAGTGACTCTGAAGTTGATGGTGGACAATTCAGTGAAGAAGAACGCAAACGTGCAAGTCGCATTTCGCAATCGGTAACTGAGAAACTTACTGACAATGCACAAGGTATCATAAAGGGTGCGTACATCTCTAAACGTGAAGTTGATCGTGAGTCAAACATGGTGTCAGTGCAGATTACTGTTTCTAAGAAAAGTATCAATGCTGCTACCAATGTTCGTTTGATGATGAATGGAATGTAAATGAAAAAGACTCTACTTGCACTCTTACTTGCTTCATCGTTTGCATACGCTGAACAGGTTACTGTTACTGGCTATGGTGCCAACTACAACGCAGCATTGGAAAATGCTAAAGTGCTGGCACTGGAGAAAGGTGCAAGTACCTTTATCATTGGAGAAAATCGAGTACGAGATGGAAGAGCAGTTGAGGAGATCGACCAGTACAATGGTGGTGTGATCAAATCGTATCGTATTGTTTCACAACGCAACGATGGCTTTAGTCATGAGGTTGAGATTGCTGCAGATGTTGTTCCAAAGGATAATCGTATCGTTCGGAACACTACTGAGTTCAGTGCAGACTTCCAAGAGTTTGGTGAACGTGAGCGAGTGGTCAATCGACTAGACAATGTAGGTAATGCAATCAGTGCAGCAGTGGTCAATCCAAGGTTCAATGTTGGTCGTTACTCAACTGCAGCATCTGGTCGTGTTGTTCTTTCGTTTCAACCTAAGTGGGTCTCCGATATGCGAGAATTTACAAAGGTTGTCAATCAGAAAAGTATGACGTCAAGCAATACACATGAAGGCATCCAAGGAAGTGTTGCCAGTAGTTTGATGCGATCAAGTCCAGTTGCAGCTGTAGGTGCGTTTGTTCTTGGTCAACCTAGTGAGCCACCCATGAGTAATGACATGATGGTTTGCTTTGATGGTTCAGACTGTCAGACTATTGGTGTTAATTTTGAGAACATGCCTAGAAATCCTAAGCTGGTTCTTGCAAGTGTTGTCAATGGTAACGAATATGTGTTGTATCAGCAAGAACTTGACATGAAGATGTATGAGTACATGCAAGCTGGTGAGGGTAAGTACCATAGCAATTTTGTTAAGTACAAGACCAACTACAATCAACCAACACTGATTGTGTATCCAAAGCGTCAGCATGTAGTGGATGTTAGTTTTGAGATCGACAACAATCTTGCAAGACAGATGGATAACATAAAGGTATACCTGCGATGAAAATTGAAACTCGTTTGAAGATAGAAAACTTCTTTAATCGTATTCAACGCAACTACACTTTGATGGAGTGGGCAGTTATGTTTGCGGTATGCCTTTGGATTTTGCTATGACCCTTGATCAATTTGTAGTTCTCTTGGAAAAAGATGCTGACCCAGCGTTGGTTGATGCAATAAAATATTGGCCAACCGATACGAAGTTGTACATGTACTTGCACAACAAGCAGTTGACCATGATGGATGAATTCAAACGACTATTGGAGCAGCATGCAACAAAAGTGGATTGATGCTTATATGGACACAGCTGAACGATTTGCTCAGCTATCCAGTGCAAAGCGATTGCATGTTGGTGCCATTGTGGTAAAGGATGATCGTATCATTTCCATTGGGTACAATGGTATGCCATCAGGATGGGACAACACATGTGAAGATGTGATACAACATAGCGATGATACAGTAACACTTAAAAGTAAACCAGAGGTGCTTCATGCTGAAACAAATGCGATTGCGAAACTGGCTAAGTCTAACGAATCTGGTTTGGGTGCTACTATGTTTGTTACCCATGCTCCATGTTTGGACTGTGCCAAACTTATCTACCAAAGTGGTATTAGCAGTGTTCTATATCGGGACCACTATCGTGATGATGCTGGTGTGGACTTTCTCAAGAAATGTAAAATAAATGTCAATAAAGTTTGACATTTATTCAGAAGTGCAATATAATTGATCCTAAATAAAACATGACCCTCAGAAGTTGAGGGTTACTCAAAAATAAATTTGACTTTAATTCAAAGGTGTAGTATAATTTCTACTATGAAATCGATAAATTGTTCCTCGTTGAGAAAACATCTACCACTCTTAAGTGGATGGGTTAACTCACGCACACAGTTTAATGGCACACCAGCGATTGAGTATGATAGTGAGGGTTTTGGCAAGTGAAGTAAATAACAGTTTACTTACCAAAACCCTCTGAGATGAAAGTCCAGAGGGTTTTTTGTTTTATAGCCATCGTGCTTTAAACATTGTTCTTTTACAATTCAGGATTCTGTTGGGGGTTAGTGTAGCGGTAACACTACAGACTTTGACTCTGTCATCACTGGTTCGATCCCAGTACCCTCTGCCATATAAAAACACATTTCAGCAGGATAGCCTGTGATGAATAGTTTCTG
>Ga0181356_1001029_pt1 | contig 12275 bp, 17 predicted proteins | sample Fa13VDMM110SN_FD_130104 | JGI IMG/M metagenome (GOLD analysis project Ga0181356, IMG submission 130104) | Freshwater viral communities from Lake Michigan, USA - Fa13.VD.MM110.S.N | ecosystem: Environmental > Aquatic > Freshwater > Lake | place: USA: Michigan | collected 2013-09-24 | reverse complement strand
CCTTTCCACCATCATTCATATCATCAAGTTTTGCTGATCCAAAAACAAAGTCTAATCCAGATGAGGAATAATTCAGATCGCTTTGTCTAACCACATCATCTACCGTATCGGCATTTGAATCGGCCTCCTCAAATGGAGAGTTTATCCCCGCAATCTCGTCATCAACATATGTGTAAACATCTGTTAGATCTAAAAAATAATACTTGTCAGAGCCTATCGTATATGATTCTGGAATGGCCTGTGTCTGATCTAGAAAGGATCCTACATTATTTTTCCATACCGCTTCGTCAGCAAGATTCTGATGCTGTAGCTTGTCGGTTACATGACTTACCAGATTTATCTTGGCGGAGTGACCATCATATGGTTCTCCGTCGTGAACGTGACCGATAACTCTAGGATCATCTGCATCCAGCAGGGTTCCTTCGTAGGAACCATAAAGACCGCCATACCAGGCGTTAGCAGTATCTGCCGTGACAATGGTGCTGCCGGAGGTATATTTCGTTAATTTTTTAGTGCTAGAGGTTGCCATGCTATTTATTCTTTACCTTATTTTTAATATAAATAGATGGCTTAAATTTAACAGAAAAAAACTCATCAAGAGTCATTTCTTGCATCGTCTTTGGATTTCTGACGGGCCTCGGCTTTTGCTTGTAGAGTGTGAATTTTCCAAAGTTGACAATCGAAACCTCCCCTCCATCAGAGAGCTCTTGTGCTATTGCTTCGAATAGATGCTCAATAACCTGAGAACTCTCTCTGATGGAAAGTAGTGTTTTTTTTGATAACTTTCTAGCCAATTCTTTTTTATTAATCATAGTGGTCACACTCTCTTTTGTATGCAAGATACTGCATATACTCTAGTAAATATAACTATATTATATCTACATCGGAAAAGCTATTCGCATGAGAGCTAGACTTTTTTAAATCTTCATATAGTTTTTTAACATTTGACTTATAAAATTCTAATACTCTTTTGAATTCATCCTCTTCCATAACTAAGATATCAATACCATAGTTTTGGTACAGTTTCTTTATTTTATCTAAAAATTTTTCTTCTTTATTTTTTTTCATTATGTCTTATTATATTATAACAAATATTAATAACTTCTTCTTTTGGCATCCTCTGTTTAAAGGAATTGATGCAATAAATACACCAGACTATGTTTTCTTTTTTATAACCTAATGGTGGTTCTTTGCAATCAAGAGTCATCTTGTAAGGATCATGAAGAATATCGTCCTCTTGCTTTGAGATTCTCATTCCGATATCTGAGTAAAAGCACCTGCCGGATTGATCTACATACTGTTTGATTATATCATCCACTGTAATCTCGAATGGCAGATTCTTCTTTATGGCCCTTCTGTTGGCTGCACGATAGGCCTTCTGAAACATTAGTAATGCTTTTTTATCAACAAGTTCGTTCCAGAAGTCACTCATGCCTCACCTATGCTGACTTGTTTAGTACATTAACCATCACCCTCTGTCCTGCCTTTGCTCCGGCAGCCTTGGCAATAGTCCGGATTGCATTAGCGATTCTTCCCTGTTTTCCAATGATCTTACCCACATCACCGGGGGCTACCTTTACCTCAAAGAGAGGGCCTTTTGGAGAAGAAACGTCAGACACTAGTACCGCATCGGGTTCATCAACGATAGCCTTAATCATAGTTGTGATTAGATCAGAAATATTATTCATCTTATTCTCCATTTTTAATTTCAATTGTATTAGCTGTTATTTCACTCTTTGCTGGAATTATGAGGTGCAGTAATCCATCCTTAACTGTGGCCACCGCAGAAGAGATATCAAACTCTTGACTAATGAAGAAGTTTGTCGAAAAGTTCCTTCTTGCAATTCCCCTCACAATTGCTCCCTGCTGAATTTTTGGTGAGGAGGTGCTTCTAGTTATTACTTCCGGAATAACATCTTCTTCTAAAGATTCATTAGGAGTGGTACTTTGGACTTCTTGATTTGATCTTACAGACCTAATGGTCAGTTCCTGACCAGAGTAGCAGATTTCCAAATCTTTCTTGGCATAACCTGCTAGAGCAAACTCCATATGGAATCCGTCCACATCGCACCACTGATCGTATTTTGGAAAGCTTCCTGCGGTTGATGCTTTCTTTAGATTCATAACTTCTCTAAAGAACTCATCATCATGAAGCAATAATTGAATTACTCTACCTGGAATTGAAATTCGGCTTGACTTACTACGATTCATTTTTTTCCTCAGTATCAGATTCGACTGGAGTTTCTTTTATTATCTGTGTTGCATACCAAGTTGCCTTGGTTGAAAAGTAATCAACCACCGTATATATGGACCATGATAGGAGGCTAACCAACCCTCCGATGAGGACTGGAGGAGCTATACCTGAGATAAAACCAAAGAATAAGCCTACCCAAAAACCAGTACACATCGGGCAGTTAATTAGCTTTCCAAGTATCTGGGAAGAGTTGGAAACCTTCTCTCTAAGATCCTCAAAAAACACCGAGGATGTTATGATCACCGTAATTCCAACTAGCCCTAAAGTTAATAGTTCAATACTCATATCATAACTATACTACAGAACATTTTGATTATCAAGAATAATTTATTTAATTTTAAAATTATCTTTTAACTTGCCATTCAATGACTTTTTCATCTGCTGGGCAACATAAACATGCTCTGTTTGGGCATGAGAAGAATCGCGAAGCTGAAGGTAATGAATGAAGTCTGGAAGATAAAATGTGCAGTATAGTTCTGTCATTCTGCCCTCAGGAAGAATATATCGGGCAAACTCTCTGAATCGCTTGTATTCTTCGTTGGTAATTTTTCCTTCTGCCTTTGCCTTCTTTGACATCTGCATCTGGCAATCATATGTCCTGTTTGCTACGCTGGACTTCTTTAGAAGATTTTCAAATTCTCGTTCATAATAATCAGAAATATCGTCTACAGAGTGTCTATCAAACCCCATATCTAATTCTAATAGAAAGTTACGAGGAGCAATCTTTTCCATAATCTTTGTAATATCGCTGTAGGTATCAACCATATCCTGATTGAGTGTGCGGTATCTCCCGCTCGTCATATTGAAGCTTCCAGATCTATGACGCAAAATCTGGACCGCAATAGACAAGGGGCAGCATATACGCCAAGTTGCGCGCATATGCTCACGCACGGGCGCTTCATGTAGCTCTACAAGCTCCACAGTCATTCCGTTCGGGCCAAGGGTATCAGAGACATCCTCTACCCCTCCATCATATTCTGGAGGAAGGGAAAACTCCCCAACTACAGATGACAATAGAGGGTCTTGTGCTTCAAAGATCTTCCAGAATTCTGTGTCCTTATGGGCTTCATTTTGATATGCCTTTTTTGCAATCTTGATGAAGTTGAAGAGATCTACTGTCAGATGAGTGGTACCGTCCTCTTCTGTTAAGTATCTGACATAAGGCGAGTCGCAGAAAGCTGCCATCTCCCAATGAGCATAAGAATCCTCCTCTGATTCGGAGTCGGCCCTGAAACTAAAGGTAAGAGTTACGCTTTCAAAGGGAGTGGTGTGATGCTCCTGAACAAGAAACTTCGTAACGCGAATTACCTCTTCATCCGACTTTGCTCCTGCCTTTGATTCATCCAGAGTAGATACCCAGGCAGAATTGGCAACACTTCTTAGATTTCCTGTAATCTGAAGCTTCATACCTCACCCTTCTTTCCTACGACCATAACATTCTTTCCTGAGAAAATCTTCTTCGCAACTCGCATAACATCTTCTGCGGTTACCTTTGAGAGCTTGCGATTTATTCCCGCTACATTAGGAATCTTGCGGTTCATAAAGTAATGATCAATTACCTTTAAGGCAGAGCCATCGGCAGACTGCCAACTTCGATAGACTCCGGTACGCATCTTATTCTTGGAGCGCTGAACTTCTTCTTCGGTTGGAAGAGTGGAAGTTATCTTTCCAATCTCTGCCAGGATAATTTCCTTTGCTTGCTCCAGATTCTGAGGGCGAGTGGAAAACTGGATAGAGAAAGTTCCAGAGGTACGATCTCCTGAACTACCGGCACCAATTCCATAGACTAGGTTGGCCTTTTCGCGAACCTCTTGGAAGAGTCTGCTGTCCATGCCGGAGCCAAGAATGTTTCCTAGCACGGCAGCGGCATAGGTATCCTTAGATCCATACTTGAACGAAGGCCAGGTCCAAACTACATGGGATTGTTCCAGATCTTTTCGGATTACATCCACTACCTTTGTCTTGAGAATTTTGGTTGGCTCTGGAGTAAGAAGGAAATTAACCTCTCCGTCCTGTTCTCCAAAATACTTAGTCAGCAAGCCCTCCACCTCTGTCTGCTTGAGGGAGGAATAAACTGAGATTAGCATATTCTCCTTCTTATAAAAGGAGGAAAAGAATCGCTTAAGATCATCTAGTTGAATCGAATTGATAGATTCTTCGGTTCCAATTATTGGCTTGGAAAGATAGTTGGAGTAAACATGAGAAGCAAGAGTCTGGCCAATTACCCGATGAACGGAATCACCAGTAGAGGCAAGCTCCTCTAGAATAACCTGCTTTTCTTTCTCAAACTCTGGTTCTGGAAAGATGGGATTAGAAACCATATCATGTAGGATTTCCACCCCTGCTTCGAAGTGATCTACTGGTAGGGTAAGAAAGTAGATTACATCTTCATGTGAAGTATAGGCATTGGAGTCGCCGCCATAAAAGGCGATCTCTCGTGAGATTGCAAAAGAATCTCGCTTGGCAGTTCCCTTGAACATAAAGTGCTCCAAGAAATGTGCGGTACCTGCCTTGTAACCAAACTGACTTTCCAATGCAGAACCTGCCTGAAAAGCCACGGCAATTGTGGTTAGCTTGGATGGATTCTTGTTGATAATGAACTTCATTTTAACTCCTAGTGGATTGTACTAAATTTTTGAAAAAAATAGCGAGGGAGAATTTGACTCTCCCTCGCTATCGGGTGATTAGTTCTTCTTCTGCTCGATCATTACCTTCTTACCAAAAGTAATATGATCGAAATACTTCTCGTTGGCCTTTACGCCGCACCACATAACTCGACACTTTGGCTTTGGCACTCCGATGGAGAAGCCACCATCTGTCATAATGATTAGACCGTCATAGCGCTTTTCATCTGCCATTCGTAGAACTGGATCCACCATTGTGCCTCCTCTTCCAACGATGCCAAGCTTCTTTACCTTCTTCTCAAAAGGCTTCGGATCACACTTGATTTCATGATCGAATTGAAGCAGGTCTACCTTCACATGGGAGATCATGCCATTCAATTCCTGAAGAAAGTATTCAAGCTCCTGATCGGATACAGAACCCGAGGTATCAATTGCAACCAGAATCTTACTGGTGTAATCTCGCTTAGAGCCAGGATTCTTGTAGCCAAATCGACGGTTAGGCCGCATACGAGTTGACTTACGACCCATCATGATAATCTGATTGATGAAGTAACGAACCTCACGCTTCCAGTTGACTACGGACTTGTTGGCAGCAATAATCTGCTGTGCAAGATTACCGGAGATATCTCCCCAGCCCTTCTTCTCTTGTTCCTTAATGGCCTGTTCTGCGATATTACGGACCTTCTCCTTGATAATATCGTCGTCACACTCGCCCCACATAGCATGATCATCTACGAGATCACCCTTACCATCTAGGGCATCCTCTCCCTTCTCTTCTTGCTCCTTCTTGAGTTTCTCATAGTACCACTCGGAGGACTCATTATCGGGAAGCTGGAAGGTCTTAGGATAAAGGGCTCCCTCTGGCAAACCCTCAATATGGCAGTTGATTGCCATATCTGCGGCATAATTGTAACCCTTCATATTGTAGTTGAAGTATTGGTTACGGGAGATGTGGTGCAGAAGAACGTGAAGTGCCTCATGCTTAAGGACTGCCCTAAGCTGAGTATAAGTCATCTTCTTGACAAATTCGGGATTATAGTAAAGAGCAAGGTCAACACGACGAGTAGTGCCTACTGCCATAGTGGGCAGATCGGTTCGCTCGATCTTGTTGAGATACAGGAACACGGTTCCGTAAAGAGGATAAAGAAGAACCAGGGTGGAGATTGCGGACTCAAGGTTGTCACGCGCAGCACGATCATACGACATAATTTCTCCTAGAAAATGATTGTTAGATACTGAAAAGGAGTGGGGAGGGATTGGACCTCCCCACTCTAATTAGGGCAGATTACTTCTCTGCCAGGCCATAGACCTTGCGAAGAACCTCGCAGAAGTCGGCGTCAGTCTGCCAAGGCATAACGATCTTCTTGGTCTTGGGATTGGAAAGAAGCGAAGTCCAGAGGTTAGAAGCAACATCCTTGGGAATCATTCCAAAGAAGTTCTTGAGAGCAAGAGTCTGCTTCTCCTTCATCTTAGCTGCGGTGCGATTGGCAACCTCATCGGCGAGAGAGTTGGCAAGGGCGGCGATAACCTCGATGTCAGAGCAGGCTGCTTCGATCTTGGGGAGCATCTCTTCGTACTTGTCGAGGATGTCAGAAGCCTTAAGCTGGGAGAACTCGTTAGTCATGAACTTCTGGAACATAACCGCGACCTCTCGGCCAACCCAGCCCTTGGAAATCTGAGTCACCATACCATCGGTATCATCCGTGAGATTCATGGCGATGATAGTATCGGAGAGGGCATTCCAGGAGCGGCGAGAAGGATAGACACGACCCGACTCAAGATTGCCGACCGGGGGATCGAGAAGGTTGTTGTTACGGGCAACAAACTCTACAACTGCGGGATGAACCTTGGCGGCACGAGCCCAATCAATCCACTCCTTAGGAGTCGGGTCGAAGTCAACGACAAACCAACGGTCAAGAAGGGCGGGATCAAGCTCGACAACATCGTAATCGTCATCGGCGTTAACTGCCGCCACAACACGCCAACCATCGGGAAGCTTCTCACCGTCAAGGCGGCGATCAAGACAGATTTCAAAGACTGCCTGGAGAACGTCCTTGCTGGCTCGGTTAAGCTCGTCAAAGAAGAGGATACCGCTGCTGTTAGGATCGCGAGGCCACCAGTAAGGCTTAAGGAAGGTAGTACGCTCATTGGCTACGTCGAGGAAGGGCAGACCCTTGATATCACCGACTTCACACTGAGAAAGTCGGACGTCAAAGAAGTTGATTCCCTGCTCTGCGGCAGCCTGCTTGATAACAGAGGACTTACCGACACCGTGCTTGGCACGGAGCATGATGGACTTATCGACGGGCATATCGCGGAGGATGCGCTTAGTAAGATTGGCGTTCATATAATTTTTACTCCAGTTAGAAACAATATTTGAGTGATTAGATGCTAACGACTGACTGCGGACTGATTGGTTACTTGATTGCTTAGGAGCGTAGCGACCACCGCTACGCCCTTCCTATATCCTGAGGGGCTCGGTCTATCAGACTTTTTTTCTTGTCCGCTTACTTTCCTGCTTCGGGTTCGCCGGGCCGGGAAAATGCTTCCGTGATTCCGCCCAAAGAGTTCCTTAGTTTAAGTAAGGTATTCTTTAGAGCCTCTACATCGGGGGAGTCTGACCCCCAGTGTTCCTTGAAATTCGTAAAATCTTGCTTTAGATCTCTTTCTGATCCAGAATGATCTCCCTTAAGGAGATTTACCTCGGATCTGACTACTTCAACCTCCGAAGTAAGATGGTCTACCTTATCCTCGATAGATTTGAGGGAGGCTAGGATAGCTTCTATTTTCTGCTCTAAATACATTACTTCTCCTTTTTCTTTGGAGGAGCATTATGCTCCGTTCCCTGACCACATAAAAATAGGCACCGATTCCTAAGGGTCAAGCGCCTATCTCATTCTGTTTGGATCTTTTAAAAATCCAGCTTTGTTGTTCCAAGACCGACAACCTGTATGTTGTATGGATTTGGTTTTTCCGAGACTTCTTCCTCAGAATCTACCCTTCTTACGGTAGGTGTTTTCTTTGGAGTCTCGGCAAAAAGTGGAATCTGCTTGGGGTCTGGCCCTGGCGAAGCTTGCCCATCCTCCCCTGTAAAAGACTTTAGCTCTTCTAGCTCACTTTGGACTTTATCTATCTGACTCCGAAAGAAAGTCAGTCCAGTTTTTAGATCCGCTATAACTGCTAGGATATTATCAAACTTTAGTTTTGTTTTAACTTCTTTGATTTCTTTAGTTTCTTCAGTCATTACTCTTTCCTTGTTCCGAAGGCATGAGACTCTGAGAGTCCTGCCGATGTTATCTTAATGAAGGTTGCGTTGGTTCTAAGTTGAGCTAGAGTTGTTGCATTGGCATAGGTCATGCCGGATCTTAATCCTCCTGCAAACTCCTCAATTACAGATCTGACTGATCCTGTAACCGGAAGAGTGGTAGAGACTCCCTCGGCGCAAGTCATGGGCTTTAATCCGCCTCGTTTGTCCTGCTGCACTTCACGGCTCGCCATTCCTCTATAGGTCTTGGTCATTATCCCGGCATTGTCGTCCCATACCGGGTTTCCGGGAGACTCTTCGGTCTGAGCCAGGATTCTACCACACATAATGGCGTCGGCTCCCGCAGTAAGAGCTTTTACAAGATCTCCGGGATATCGGATTCCACCATCGGCAATAATGGCAACATTTTGAAAGTGTGGGTTACGCTGCTTAACGTAATAAGCATCCATTACAGATTGAAGGGCAGGTACCCCAAATGCTGTCTGAATTCTCGTCGAGCAGATGGCGCCCGATCCTATTCCGATTCTTACTGCGTTAGCTCCTGACTCGGCAAGGTGCATGAAACCTTCACCAGTCGCTACATTTCCGGCAATAATCTGAATATGAGGAGCAATATCTCTGACCTGATGAATCATTTCTCTCATATAGGAAGAATGACCATTGGCAACGTCGATAGCAACTGCATCTGCCGGAACGGAATGGTAAACTTCCTTAAAACGAGAGATCTCTTCCTTTCCAACTCCAATTGCAAATACCTTTGGAATGGAAGCTCCAGAGGATCTCTCTTCTCTCTCTACAGATCTTAGATTATCAATCTGATCTGATGGAGACATAAAACGATGGATAATTCCCATCCCTCCCGCTTTTCCGACAGCAATTGCCATAGTGGATTCCGTTACAGTATCCATTGGAGAAGAGATGATGGGAGTTGTTAGCCTCACCCCTGCCACACAAGAAGATAAATCTGGAATAGACCTCGATCTAACCTCGGTATAGCAAGGGACCAGTAGAACATCGTCAAAGGATAGGGCTTCTTTAATAATCATTTTGTGGCTCCGGCTTGTTTCGGTTTTGGATTATAAGGCGTTCGGGTATTTTGAGATATTTTGTTCCAGGAAATACTAGTCCCAGGTGACTTCTTTTTGAATCATTACCGCAAAATCTTCAGATGACATCCTGATGTAGGAGTCTAGACAGAATGAGTTATACCAGTAATGAGCAATCTCATGAACGATGATTCTATAGTTTTCAGCATCATCGCCATGAGGAGATACCACTATTGCATCAAATCCCGGCTCTGTTGCTCTAGGGTCATAATATCCCCAAAGGTTAAATCTGCCAAGCTCTCTATTTCCGATATATTGTGCAGGAAATCTGGAGGGATTATTTAGTTCTGATTCTGATATTTCAAAAATCTCAACTAAATCATCCCCATCACACTGTCGATCAATAAGTCCCATTGGCTCAATTTTTTTCCAAGAAGCTAAAGAAGAAAAATAAATTGCTTGATAAATTAGTTTGTCGTAGTATTCTGTAATTTTTTGACGACTAATTTGAAATTTAAATTTTATTCCGTGATAAAATTCATATTCCTTTACTTCTGTTTTGTTTGGAAAATCTAAGCCTCTAACTGGGGTATAAGCAGAGGCCAAACTGGCCAATAGGAACCACATTGATTACTCCTGTTCGTCTCGCTGTGTGTGACGAGAATCTCTCTGGTATCCACCAGAATCAGGAACTTCCGAACGAATCTCCACAATCAGGTTGGCATTACACTGAATCCAGCTAATTTCTTCCTTGGTGAGCTCATCATGGTTCCACACTGTCTTGGTTTGTTTGTTAGTAACACGAATATTATATTTCATACTTCTCCTAAGTTGCTCATTCTTTTATTAAGGACCGACTTGATGAAGCTTTCTTTTAAATGCCTGCTTCCTAGCATCATGGGAATTTGTTTCTTATCTATTTTCTGAAGAACCAAGGAATATACCCATTTAGACCTATCGTTCATCATCAGGTTTAAGGTAGGGTGTCCATGGGGGAGGTGCTGGCAGATTATCGCTCTTACCTTGGATGACTTATCCTTTGCCATCTCTTCTGCACAGGAAAGAAGTCCTACCCTATGGTACGCCTCCACCCTAACCTTATCAAATGGATCTTTTAAAAATGTTTTAGCATCCTCTATCGAGCAAACCTTGATAAACTGAACTTTGGCATCGCAGTCATCTGGACCGAATAACTCCTTAGATAATTTTCCCTCGTACATCCCATTCAAGATGGCGGTTGCCTTAAATCCGAATAAGGGACTTTGTTTCTTTGATGCAAAAATAAAGTCTGAAAGGCTAGGATGGCTGTTAATTAATTCCAATACAATTGACCGGTAAGCATACTGACTTCCTGATTTTTTGAGAATAAAAGTGCTAAGAGAGCTATTTGATAAGAAAGTTATTCCTTCTTCCTTTGACATATTAAAGTTCTGCCAAAGGGACCAGCCAATTCCAACTGGATGTTTCGATCCCTTCGGAGTATTAGATCTTATAAATGATTCGATTTTTGTTTTTAATTTATTTAGTTGACTCAACTCTTCCATTAAGATCCTTGAGGTCCGTCACTTTGAAACCAGAAGCGGCCTTGTGACCCCCACCCCCAAATTGTACCGCAATTTTGGATACGTCGAAGTCTCTTTCTTTTCCGACCCTGATTGAAAATACATAGCCTGTTCCGTCAAAATAATAAGCTAATCCATACTTGGATCCCGCATCTTCCGCCACCATATGGGCCAATTCGGATTGATAGATGGGAGAGTTTACTGCGGGGGCTTCCCCTCCTAAGATGCTGAGGATATGCCTTTTGGAGAAAATTTCTTTTATTTTTCTCTGGTCCTGTCGAATGATGATAGACCCTTCTGCTAGAGTTTCTGAAAACTTCTGATTATCTTCTAACCTATCGGAAAGATCATTCCAAAGCTGGAGGGAATAATCGCTGCCATTGATTACCGCCGCAATTTCCTTTGCAAATGGCATCTTCCACTTCCAGAGGTCTCGATCCTCAATATACTTCAAAAGCAATGGAGGTTCTTGATCCGGACCGTTACAATAGTGCCAAGAGAGAACAGATCCACAGTGAGACATGTCAAAGTGACAAAAGCTGAGGTCTTTGAGAGCCTCTTCTGCCGTCAGGTGATGGTCTATCACTGTGAGGGACCTATTCTTTTCTTTTAAGTCCAGCAAGGTATCTCTGGAGTAGGAGAAGTCCGCAATCCAGATCTCCTTGTCCTCCAGTCCTTCGGGTAGAGGGGATCCATGAGAGACTGGAATATAGGTCATCTCCTCTCCCCACTTTCTCTCGAAGCACCAGCGGGAGCCGTATCCGTCACGGCAATTCTTGTGATAAAGTAAAACTTTTTCTTTCATACCAACCTTATAGTGAGAGATCTTCTACTGTCTCTGGTGAATGGGAGTAATAAATTTTTTCTAGCTCGTGACATTCTTCCGTTACACGATCTGTAATGAACTCTTTCATAGTGTCTAGTGAGGCAAAACTTAGTCGCTCTCCACGATAGAATAATCGAAAGATTTTAGCCTGCTCTAAGACATCGCACTTTGAAATGATTAGATTGTTTCCGCCTCCAGTATTTAGTGCAAAGATAAGCCGGTCAAGATTGAGGAAGTTTACTTTACGGCGGCGGCCTGTTGTGGTGCCGTATTCTTGACCAATCTCTCCGATAGTGGAAAGCTCAGGATTTTCAAACAGGGTATCTGGAAATTCCGAATCCTCTCCAGATCGCGTGTCGTAGATCTTTGCAACGGCATAAATATTTCTAATCTTCTTTGGGGAAAATCCAATGGAGCAGGCTGCGTAAGGTAGAGTCTCAGAGGAGGTGACGAAAGGATAACTTCCCCAATTAATATCGAGAAAGAAGCCCTGAGCCCCTTCGCAAAGGATATTGCCGTAAAGCCTACCATCAAAGAGATGATGCTTCCAGAAGGGATCTGATTTGGCTACCGATTCAAATCTGATTCCTGTTCTGGCGTATTTTGCAGAGTAAGCTGGAGCAATTCCCCTGGAGGTTGTGCCAAGCTTTTTAGCAAGGTTTTCTTTGTCAAACTGGATATGCTCTGAAGTGACAATG
>Ga0181356_1001027_pt1 | contig 12294 bp, 38 predicted proteins | sample Fa13VDMM110SN_FD_130104 | JGI IMG/M metagenome (GOLD analysis project Ga0181356, IMG submission 130104) | Freshwater viral communities from Lake Michigan, USA - Fa13.VD.MM110.S.N | ecosystem: Environmental > Aquatic > Freshwater > Lake | place: USA: Michigan | collected 2013-09-24 | reverse complement strand
CATCAACTTTAACTGGTATGTGGACGCAACGTGTAACAAATGACTTCTGGATTTGGGTTGCTTAGACTTTGACTTTTTGCTCATTTTTACTCCATTGTGAAAAGGGGGGGTAACACCGTTTTTTTACAGAAAAAAAATTTTGGGGCGGGTCAAATAAAGGACCCGAAAAAGTTTCTTTGAAATAGCATGTTCCTTCTAGCGTTCAGTATGGTTTAGTATACACTAGGCGTTTTAGTTGGCCCCCCACCCCCTTTAGGCGGGCATGATATCCTTACCGAATTCATTAATGACATACTCGACCACTTCGGGTGTAAGACCTGTCACCCCTGCAATTCGTGCAATAGTAGCACCCATGCACCACAGGTCAAGGACATCATTCACTAGGCTTTTCATTGCTGCCATTTGGTTCCACCTTATTGTAAACTGTAATCGGACCGTTGAGGCCCACCGCAGGGCGCAGGCCCCATTCTATACTCAGGTTCTCATCCTCAAAGAACGCTGCCTTGGCATGTTCTACCTGAGATTCTGTAAATTTTGCTTTAGCCACCAACTGTCTCCCAATGATATAAATTAACTGTCTCACGCATTGAACCATACACCTCTATCGGTGTGTCCAGTGCGATGGTGTGCTTCACGCCACTACCAAATGTCACTCTAGACTCTACCACCACACCCTCTACAGGGAACTCCTCTAGGTACATGCCCTTGATTCTCTGCCCCTCTAATATCCAATCTTCCATACGACCCCCTTAGAAGTGACCCAATGATTTGTGGGTACTAAATTTTTCGAAATAGTTCAGTTTAGGATAACCGCACGAATCGCCATCAGTGCCTCTTAGAAAAGTCTTGGTTTTCTTTACACCGTAAACTTGGCGGTCAATCTTGCGGACCTTGTTCGGTTTAATCAGGGTAGCGGTCGATTCTCTTATCGCAGCCGCCAACTCAGCATCATTAAATTCTGCAATCATTCTAGATCCCTTACAGTTTAAACGCTTTAATCGCAGCAGCAACATCGGCCGCGCAGAGGTTCATTGTTTTGGCAATCGAATCAATCACAAGCAATTCCCAATTAGCGACCACACCCGGATTAAACTTCGCCTTAAGTGTCGCTATCTCATTCAGGGTTTCTTTTCTGATAATCATATAAACCTTTCTCATTGACTACACAATCATTATACCAAGGTGCCGCGGTCCTGTCAAGGGCTTATCGCGGCAATCAATACCACATCAGATTAAACGCTTCCGTGGCATATTCCTCAGCCTCAGCCAAGGTTTCAAACTCAGCAAAAAGTCCCTCATCTTTCCCTAGTACCAAATAGGATACACCCTCAAAGGCGGCAAATTCGAACTCTTCGGCTTGGATAACATAGAAGTCACCAGCACGGAATAAAATTTCATCAGACATACAGGGCGTCCCAGACAATATAGACACCACCGATAATGGTGGCAATCACGAACACAATCTCAATGGTTTCCATTTTATTAACCTAACGTTGTTGGCGTAGGGGTTATCAAAATCGCTATTACTGCCAGAACTGCAACACACTCTAAAATAAACATTTTCTTCTCCTTGATTAATTTCTCACTATGGAATCATTATAGCAAATGGTCGCCGGATTGTCAAGGGCCATCGGCAAGGATCCTGGGCGGAATAATGCATATTTTTTCAGACAATATCGCTATAGAATAGTGTGGTTTTGCGACAATACTGGGCAAAAGGCCATGAGAATACAGTAAAAATAAGACATGGCGGCAACCTGGGCGGCCTGTTGCAAACACGCAACGGTGCGGTGGCGGGCGGGAAGCCAAGCGGATATAAGGGTACATTCTACTGGACGCTAAATAGCACCCTGCGGAGTAGTGCGTTTACATGCAATATATTGCACTATCTGTAGTGTCGGAAATGCAATATATTACTATGGATAGTGTATTGTTATATTGGTACGTTATCCTTGGTAATCAGTTTATTCCACTTACTGGCAAAGCGCATGACATCCTTACCCACTTTGAATATATCTTGTTGGTAGATAAATGCCACGGTTGCTATCTCAGAATCGATATTGGTATTGGGTAGCGTAGCAAGTTTCCCTATGTACTCTACGGACTCGGTGTAGGTTCTAGTTTGAAACTTAGCCACGATTAATATACCTCACGCTCGAAAACGTCATAATCAATATAATCCGCTTGTAGGGATTCCTCTGCGGTTAACTCGTCGGCATACTTTACAGCATCAGCATACTTGGCAAATACTCGCATTACCGTATCACCCTCGTATGCCACCCGCCGAACTACAATGAATACTTTTTCCATTATACACTCTCCAAATCTTGGAAGTTGGCAATAGCGGCATCGAAATAACCTATCGCATCACCAAATTCAGTCTCATAGAATTTCAGGTTCTTTTTGTAGATACCTGTACCAATCTCTAACTCATAGGTATACTCACCAGTGCGCCAGAGGATAACTCGTTCATCTTTGCCGTTGCGGCCGTCAGTAATATATTGGATCATTTTGCTGCTCCTACCAATTTATTAAGCAAATATATTGCTTTGTTTTTATCCCGAAATGAATTTCTAAAATCGTACTCACCGATTCCATTACTATCCCATTTGACCACGTAATAGGACACATCACCCGCACCGTTTTCTTCAGATTCTACGGTATAAGTGATTTTGCCCTGTTTTACCGTTTTTACTGTTTCCACGATTTTGTCGCCTGTTGCATCAATATCCATTTCTTACTCCCCTTTATTTCTCACTATGGAATCATTATATCTAAAGTCTACCGGATTGTCAAGGGCTTTTCGATTTTCCGTACAGTAGCATCATGATATCAGAGGCACAATCGTCTATCGGATTGTGCTTAGTTACGTCAATGTCAAAATTGAAATCTGGATGGTCAACTTGACAATATCCGTTAAAGTTTCCAGTTAGGAAATCTACAGCCGTACGGACATCCCGCCAACGATTATAAGCAAAGACCGTATTATCCTTGTCACCCGTGGCTTGATATTCTAATGAGCGGAGCACAATTTCATCTAGGTTGCCTCGTGCCCAAACATACGATTTTTTGTCGTTTTTAGACTTTACCCATCGACCGAACTCTGCTATCCCATCCTCTACTGTAACATCGGACTCGGATGGTATCAATGACTTCGTTTTTGCGTTTAGGCATTGTTTACCCCACCAAGTCACTGTACTTTTGTCAATCTTTCGGTTCAGCCTATTGACTTGATCTTTGGCATCGAACTTGACGAAAAATGCGGACTCTTTCAATTCCTTGTAGGTAGGATTTGTCGTGGGATCAAACTGAATGCAGGCCATTGATAGCACCACAGAATCGGATGCTACCCCTAGCGTCTCAACGTCAAACATGAACATGGCTATACTCCAAAATATTGTTTAATTCGGTCGTTCATTTAATTCTCCTGTGCAAATAATCTGTATAACCCAAAACTGTCTATGGATACTAACAGTAGGTAGTTAACCAACATACCAAAAGATTTCCTAGAATAACTAGCCCAAGCATACATAGCACAACCAAGAATCCAAGCAGGATACATTTGAAACAAAGGAGGATTTGGGACTGTCATTGCCATAGTGATTGCACAACCAAGACTGATAGCCCAAGCAAACAACTCAACGCAAAAACGAAAAGAATTAGATTTAAAATCATCATATACCCAGTCTATAGTAGGCTGGGTCAGTTCTTTAATTCGGCTGTTCACAATTAGACCTTAGCGTAAGGTTTGTTCCACTTACCGATATTCACCGAGATATACCAACCCACGTTAAAGTAATCGGACTGACTATCAGACTTGTCCCAGTTACCGTCATTCAGTGCAGGAATCACCTCAGCAAGGAAGGCACGTGTGCGACCTTCGAAATGTGACTTGTAGTGGTATGGGTTCACTTGAATGCCGAATTTTGCAGCATCTTCCGTATTACCATAATCCTTGTACATATCAAGGGCGCCTTCTTTGATATTCAGCACCAGCGTAGAGTGGTGATTAACTGCCAGACTACCCTTCACTTTGTATTTTTTCAGAATTGCCTTAACCTTCGGTGCAATCTTCGCTTTCAACTCTTGAGATACGTATGCCATGATAAATCTCCTTACAGATTAATTTGAAGGTTGAGCGGTGTGGACTTCATCTTTGCATCATACATATGGTATGTACGACCCAGACCTTTTACACCGTCACGGATGCACTCTTCTAGTGCCGCCTCGACAAAATAGTTAATCGATGCATTGTCGCCAACGCCACGCTTGATTTGTGCTTTGGTGGTAAAGAATGACACACCATTCACAATAACTCGGACTTTGTTTTTCATACTAATTCACCTCTCATTTTCGCTAATGTGGACTCGGCACAATTACGGGCATTGGTGAATGCATAATCGTCCGATATTTCGTGGAAGGCAGCAACCCTTGTCCAACCCATGTCATTGTATTCAACGAACTTTTCGACAATCAAATTATGACCGTCAATGACGATTCGGACATCAGTCCCGTACTCACTATAAACTCTAGTCATTTACTTACTCCTAATTAATCAACTCAGACTATAGTATACCGAAAATGGGTAGGTTTGTCAAGCGATTTGTGATGTTGTAAAAATACAACAGATGGAGGGATTATTGAGGGGAATTATTGCTTTTGTTTTAACACAAATATGATTGTCATTTACTGCCCTCTACACAATAGCCACCAACAAATTGATACACATTGGAATCAACTCGGACTTGCTCATAAATTTGATTGTCAACGCATTTGAACGGATCACGATAATTTTGTGACCAATACATGATGCCATAACCAATGCCTGCTAGTACCATCAGAATAGGAATATACTTCAGGTACTTTACAATACCTGGCATCAACTCCAATAGTTTTGGTAATATGTTTAACAGGTCTTTCATTTTTTCTTATCTACTGCCTCGGCTATCATGCCTTTGAACATGAGTAGGACTCGACCTTTCTCACGTTCGGCAATAATTCTAACCGCCATGAGTTTACCCTCATATGATTTGGCTTCTTCTAGAAAACCTTCAGGCACGGCCAATTTCTTTTTCTTTGGCTTGTGTGCATTAAGTTTTGCTTTGAGGTCATCGGCATCATCGGTCATAGTGCCTTATTTATTTAAGCGGCACCGATTGTTGTGGACGAATCCATTCACCCGCACCTTGTAGGTCTTTGCCTGCACCTGTCAGTATGCCAGAGGTGGTATTACATGCTGCCAATAATAACAGCGTTATGGCTAATACAATTTTCATTCTATAACTCCTTCATTAATATATTTTTTGAACTGACCAATACCCACAAATAACTTAGCAGACAATCCACACCTATCAGGATCGCCACGCATCTCACGTGCCGACATTTTCTCATGCCGACCCCATATTGGATCCAGACCCTTTACCGAACTCTCCGAATTACACATCTCGGAGAGTGGTAGAAAAAAAGTGCAATCTTTGCAGAATTTCATGACACACCTGTCCAACGGACACGGTTAATATAGGATGCTTGGTCAAACACATTACCACGTATAAAATTACGGGCAGGTGCTTTCCAACTTGCGGCTCTCAATATATTACCGCTTGCTTTTTCAACAAAGCAGTGTACCGAGCGGCTACCACCACCAGAAATACTGACAACCTTTACATACTTGCTACCTGTCTCAAACTCGATGCCAAACTTATCTTTCGAGCAATCTATCTCTTTAAGGAATCTGGCATAGTCTGCTACGATTACATCTTTCAGACCAATCAGGGCCGTAGCCAATTCGTTTGATATACTCATATCATCTCTCCATATGAACTTGCATCTTCATCATAACTGTTTGCCGCATTCATTCTTGCTTCGTGCTCGGCATACAGCATATCCAAAACTGCCTCATCTGCTTCATCAATACCGACCGAAGCCAGCATACTTGCCAATTCGTTAATTTCTTCTTCCTCTGTTCTTGCCACAACATTCTCCTCGTTTGTTGGTACATTATCCATATTACATCTCCGTGTTTGGTTTGTCAAGCAGTATTCCATTATCAATTTGATACGACCGTCAGATCGTCTTGTACGTGATTTTCTTTTGCTTTGATGATGGCTATAGCATCCCGTATCTCTGGCCAGTCTGAGCGGTCTCTATACGTGCCTATGTAGAATCCTCGAATGCTATTCATCCCACGTATTGTGTCGCGGTCTGAAACATAGACAAAATCATAACTAAAACCTTTCATTCTCTTTCTGATAACAAAGTCTTGGAACTCTTGATAGTTACCAGCAACAACAAAAAGTTTCAATCTTGACATTACGCTTCCTCACAATATCCAGCATCAATCAAGGCTTTTGCAGTCCGACCGTATGAGCCTTGCATCTGCCATGCCATACCTGAGGTGATCAACTCTTGAAACAAATCAATGATACCTTCTTCATCCAATTCGCCTTGTTCGTAGGCGATAACTTGATTTATTACTGACATTATGCAATCTCCTTATCGTCAGAACTTACCAGAACTGTCTCTTCACCACGCTTGGCATCCATCATCTCAAACAAGATAAATTTCGCAACATTTAATTGTTTGCGAATATACTCATTGGAGTTTGGTGAAGGGATGGTTGGGTTATTCATTGCAATCATTTCTTGGCAATCACTCAGGATACCTGCAACCACCATCTCCAACCCACTAAATCTTGCAGTAATGCTTTCCATATACTGCTCACGGATGTCACTCTCGGACATACCAAACATTTCTTTACTCATATAATCTCCTATTTAAAAACTATCAAGGCTAACAACACGCTATTAAAAAAGAAACCCACTGCATTGCTTATGATATACAATTTATCGTTTCTACCTAACGCACGAACCAAGAACAAGAACAAACCTGCCCAGACCATCAGCACCATACTAACTGGTGGAAGTCTATCATTATGACCTAGTATCACACCTATACTTGTCGGAAGTGTCGCAGCATGTATAAGAACCATACCGACCCAACCACATAATTCACTCAAATCAAACTTACTACTTTTTGCTTTCATTTCAAACTCACTTTCAATTTCATCTTCTATGCTTCCATTATGTCAGAAGGCTACCGGATTGTCAAGGGCTGTGAGTTTGTTGTAAAAAAACGACACCGAAGTGTCGTTTTTTGTTATCTATTTGGAAACTTACGCTTCCTCCATAGTGATTTACGTTGTTTTTCTGGCATTTTTTAACTCCCTGATAATACGGACTTGTGTATCTGGTACCACATGAATTCTAGCACGGAACATAGTAGCATCCTCTGTAACCTGTTTCTGTTGTGTGAACTCTATCATATTTGAGTTCCACAATTTTTCCACTAATAGGTTCAATAACCCTCGTTTTATGCCATCCTGAACATCTTTATCAGATATGGCAGAGTATTCGATATCCCTATGATTAATGTGACTACTGACGGTTATTGTTTGACCTTGAATGGCATGAGTCATAATTTTTCCATAACATATTTGGTCCAGCGTGTAGGAATCGAACCCACATTAAAGGAGTAGAAATCCTCTGTATTATCCATTATACTAACGCCAGTTAAACTGAGCCACCAGGCCCATCTTCTGATTCATCAACTTCAGTTTTATGCCACTCTGTAATATCAACAGGATTACCAGTATGCAATGCTGTTAAACTATTCTCTTCACCAATATAACCTTTGAGGAATGTATTGAATGATAAACTGATTCGTGTTTCTTTACTTTCAGTTTCTTCTACCATGTGTGTTAGATACGATGGAAATAATACTAAATCGCATGTTCCAACAGTGAACCACCACGAATCTGAATTGAATTGATTAAATTGTTCAGTGGGTAATTTTATAGTCTTGTAACCACTCTTGTGGAAATAAATTTTATCTTTTTCTGGATCAGCATTAATGTATAACACACCCGACAAATAACTGTTTGGATGTTCATGCTTGTGATGATACTCACCTGGTTTTGTGTAATTTAACCATGATTGTGTAATATATGTTTCAACAGGATTATATGGTGCTTCAATACTTTCCATGAAATGATTGATATAGAATTGAATGAATGATTTTAAATCTGCCATTGCAGGATCATTCAACACATACCGATCTACACTTGTGGTATTGCCTGTGTTTTTGGTTATATTCAGTTCACAATTTTTAATGAATGCCATTTCAGCATCAGTATAATTGCGTGGCAGTTTACTGAAAGCAACAGGTATAGGAAACAACTGATGAACTATTGCTTTGGGTTGCGTTACGACTTGATCAATCGTTTTCTTTTTTGTTGACATTATGTTCTCTCTCAATTTCTAACCATAAGTATTTTGCTGTTTCATCAATCACTCGTTGCGACCACATTTCTTCATTCTCAAGCACTGGTATATCGTATTCATCGGACATCCATGGTTTAGTATTAGATGCGGTAGTCATATTCTCTCTCACCATACATTACATGGTACATCATTCGCTTCACGGTGTCAACTCTTTGAGTGGTATTCTTAGCACCCATCACAACTATTACCTGATGGCGTGTCTCATTTTTTACCTGTTGTTCAATCAATATAGCAACACAAAACCCTGCGGGATTAGTGAAACCAGTTTTGCTCAACAATATAGAATCAAACTCATGAAGCAGGACTCGGTTAGTATTATTCAATACAACTGACCGTTCTTTGCGTTTGACTTGAATCAAAATAGTTGAATCTTCTTTGGTAGATATGCGTCTAATCTGTGGATAGTATGCTGCACCTACTACCAAATTTGCCACATCATCGGCAGTTGATACATTACCAATGTTCAGTCCAGTGGGATCATTGAAGTGTGTATTCTTTAGTCCCATAAGTGTGGCACGTTCATTCATGGCAGATATAAATCTATCACGACCCCCAGGGTAATCTGCTGCAATTGTCTCTGCTGCACCATTGTCTGATTTGATTAGCATGGCATGAAATAGTTCACCACGTGTGTACTCACGGCGTGGTAATCTAGAACCTGCTTTATTGCTCAGTGGCAGCATTTTGTCCATATCTGTATTATGTTCTAGCGCCACAATTGCAGTCATTAGTTTGGTGATACTGGCCAGTCCACGAACACGGTCAACATTCTGTCCCTTGATAATCTGACCATGCTCTAAGTCTATATGAATGATGGACATGGTGTTTGTCGGAACAACTTGTTTATGCTTTGTTGTTTTGGCCTCTGCTGTTTGTACTATCAATAGACACAATAATACGGCAAAAACTAACATCTCAACGACTGTTAGTTGCTTTGCATTGTACCAATTTTCTATGGCGTACTGAATATCCAATAGTTTGTTTTTTATATTCATGTTATTTCATTAGTTCCATAATCATCTTTTCATAACCCTCACATAGTTCCTCGTAATATTCTGTTTCATTGTATGAATGCAATAATTCTCGTTTTATCTCTTCAAGAACAAAACACAAGGTTTTGAATTGTTTTACAGTAGTAAAAAACTCTATTGCCGCATCAATCTTTTCAATGATAGTTAGTTCATCTTCTGGTTCATCTGTCATGTTATTATACGATAAAATAGTTTATGTGTCAAGTTACCATTTTTCGGCACGTTGCCATGTATGGTCATACTCTGCCGAATAATCGGTAACATCGGGTATACCTACTGCATAATCATCTACGCCCACTTCTTCCCATTCTTCACCCTTTCTTTTGGCAGACATAATACGTGATGACTTCTCACGGGTTGCTGCACCCTCTGGTGTTTGATGGTACTCGGTAAGTTTTTGAGATCGTGTTGCCTTATCATCTTCAGTGTGTTCACGAACATTGCCACATGACCGTGAACAAAAAGGTCCACGCTTCTGGTGTTGTGTTCCACATCTAGGGCAAGTTTTTTGTGCTTGTGGCATTACTACAACTTTATGCCGATTCGATTAAATCATTCGGATCACAGGTGGTAACGAAATTAATAAATGCGACTGCTTCATCTTCATCTTCATAATAACGTATGATAGACTGTGCGGTATATTTGGAAACTATCATTAATAAAATGTAGCGGTCACGATAGGTGGAGAACTTAATCCACCACCCATTCCGACTCACTGGGTACCAAAATTTGGTTTTACTTTCTATTTCAAGCCTTAGTTTTGGCTGACTCACTTTTGACGATTTTTTTTGCATCTTCGGCCGCATTCTGGTTAAAAGTTACTACCTTCTTTGAGTATGTAGTAAACTGATTATCTGTGATGGAATCGAAGTATGCTATAGTGTTATCTATTAATTGTTTGTTAAAGTCAATAGTTTTTACTGCTGCATCTTCTGCCTTGCGGTTAAGATCATTAAAGTTATAAAATACTGGAAATTGAGGTTGATTTAAAAACATTGTAGTTTCCTTTTGTAGTTGAATTCATTAATTAACATTTCCACATCCGCAGTGTTCTTTGGATTATGTGCCGAAATATAATATTCTATTTCGCTTAGTTGTGGTCTTATGAACCATTCTATCAGTTTTTTTAGCATTGTACAACCCTCCTATACAAGTATCTATGCATAGGAGAGTCTAAAAATGCTGCAACTGCACATTTTATTTAGTGATATCTGTTATCTGGAGATTGGTTAGATGCTTTGATGTAATCTTACAAGTTACCCACTGATTATAAAAATCTTCCCTCAATAATGCATCTTGTTTGAATATTTCTTTTGTCTCAAGGTATGAACATTCCGATTTAGATTTACATAGGTGAAGGATAGTTCTTACGAACTTATCCTTACCTAGTTCGGCAACTTCTCTTTTGAGGGTTTCATTGGAGCCGTAATAGTCTTGCCAATCACTGGACTTTCTAATTTTTCTCTTCTTACCGTTGACCTGCTTTGTGCCAGCCTGTGTAAAGTATTTGCGTCCAATGTATTTTTTCCCTGTAACTGTGTTTTCTATCATGTAGACAAAACCAAAACTCAATCCATCATCGATGTACTCACTACCACATAATAACCAATTCATACCTAGTCATCATCCTCATCATCATCACCAAAATCATCTGGATCCAATACTAAGAATTCACCACAAAAAGGACAGTGTGCAGGATCAGATTCGGTATTCATTTCATCGTACTGAATAGTAAACTCTGATGCACATGCGGAACATTCGTGTTGGAGTTTAATCATTAGTTACACCATGACTGTTTGGCCTCACCGAAGTATTCACGGGCAAAACCATTTGCAATTAATTGAGCACGGAGACTTTGACCATCAAGTATAATATCGCCTAGTACACGGCCACCAAACTTATCCCATCCGTAAAGTGTCGCTTGGCGTTTAACTGATTTATTAACTAGATTTTTGGTAAATGCTGATGCTGCTTGTCCTTGTTGATCTTCAATTGGACATTGAGCACGAAATCCTTTTTCTGGTGTGTCAACTCCATAGATACGAACAGCCAATTCTTGTTTGAGTGGTGGTGGTAAGAATGGTGCAGCAATGACTATGGTATCACCATCACTTACACGGAGGATAACTGCATCATACGTCACACCTTGTGGTGTTTTTGCTGCTTGTGCTGGTAGAAATAAACAGAGAAATAAAAATCCTACTGCGGCATATAATTTTTTCATATCGTTTCCTTACATATTTGGTTGTATACATCATTTCTTGCACTGGATGGTGTCAGCATTTCGACTACATACCCACCGAATTCGTGTGTTGATTTGAATACTATATTTTCATTCACATCAACATACCACTCAACCAGTATATACAGATTTGCTTCATTACAATTCAGAACTCCGTAAGTATATATCTTGCTTATTTCTGTCTTTATTGAATCACTGTAATATGGTTTTTTGTATACTGTAGCACCATGAAATTCATACATTGGTTGTTTTTGATCTTTGAACATTCCCTTTTCTAGATATAACAACCAATCGGCTCTCTCTGTTCCAAGAACCCACTCTTGCTCTATAAAAGGAATTTTAGTTGTGCCGTCTTGTATTTCTACAAAAGGTAAACGATATGGTTCTGCTGCTTGTGTTGTGAACGTTATTACTACTGCCATCACAAAGAAAAACAGGCGCTTCATGGAATTACTCCCTTAAACGCATATTTAGATGATGTTTACAAGATTGTCCCTGAAGATAATCCAGCACTGTTCCCATGTCCACATGCTAGAACGTTGCTTGACTAGATTACGATCCATCTCTAAACAGACCATAATTGCTTTGTGTAGATTCTTATCCATACAACCAGTGTATTCATCAATTACATCTAATGGACCATCAACTGGATATGCTGCAACTGGTGTGCCTAAACTCATTG
>Ga0181356_1001026_pt1 | contig 12305 bp, 11 predicted proteins | sample Fa13VDMM110SN_FD_130104 | JGI IMG/M metagenome (GOLD analysis project Ga0181356, IMG submission 130104) | Freshwater viral communities from Lake Michigan, USA - Fa13.VD.MM110.S.N | ecosystem: Environmental > Aquatic > Freshwater > Lake | place: USA: Michigan | collected 2013-09-24 | reverse complement strand
TTGAAATAATGAAATTTAATCAATTACGCACGTTAGTTAAAGAAGAATTAAGCAGAAAGCTTAATGAAGAATACCAAGACAAATTCAAAATGATTGGTATGATCATCACTAACATTAAAAAACGACCACAAAAAGAAATATTCTCAGACATTCGTTCACTTCCCGGAATTACAATAGCATCAGCTAAAGAACCTATGGAATATAGTGAACAAAACACTAAGAAATTTCAAACTATTTTAACTGTAAAAGTTGATGGGCATCCTTGGATTGTAAAAGGTGGATTTGATAGATCAAAAATGGAAGAAATACGTAAAGAAATATTAAAAATAGATGGAGTATTATCATTTAATGTAAACCCTGATAATATTACTACTCTTTAATATATTTATATAAGACAATTAAGTTATAACAAATAAAAATTATGGAAGAGTTTAAAACCCCAACTGAAAAAGTTGAATTACCCTCAAAAGGTTTAGTATATCCAACAGATAATCCTTTATCAAAAGGTTATATTGAAATGAAATACATGACTGCTAAAGAAGAAGATATTCTTCTTAATTCAAACTATATCAAAAACGGTACCGCTATTGATAAATTATTGAAAGCAATGATTGTAACTCCAATTAATTACGATGATTTAATTACTGGAGATAAAAATGCAATCATGATTGCTTCTCGTATTCTAGGATATGGATCTGAATATACATTTACATATAATGATGAAGAACATACTGTTGATTTATCTCAATTAGATTCTAAACCACTAGACGAATCTAAATTTACAGCAGGAGTAAATGAGTTTGAGTATACATTCCCATTCTCTAAAACAAATATTACATTTAAATTCCTCCAACACCGTGATGAAAATAATATTCAACGCGAATTAGATGGACTTAAAAAAATTAATAAAGATAATTCACCTGAATTATCAACACGAATGAAATTCATGATAACATCAGTTGATGGAAACAGTGATTCAAAATTAATTCGAGAGTTTGTAGATAAACATCTCTTAGCACGAGACGCTAAGTCTCTTAGAACACATATCAAAGATTTTCAGCCAGACGTAGATCTAACTTTTTTTCCCTCTGGCGAATCGGATAGAGTCTCTATCCCAATTGGGCTTAAGTTTTTTTGGCCTGACTTCGAATGATAATACGGCTCAAGTAAAATTAGCCATTTACAAACAAATTCATCAAATTTGCTTTTTTGGAAAAGGAGGATATAGCTGGCCTGTAGTATATAACATGCCAATTTATCTTCGTCGTTTTGTTTTTAATGAAATGAAACAGTTCTATGAGGAAGAAAAAGCAGCAAACGAAAATGCTGCTAAAAAACATAAAACCTCTCCAAAGAATCCATCTTCTCAAACTCAAACATTTAATATGGGGGCACAAACCAAAGGTAAACCCCCAGTATCATATCAATAAAAATTGATATTTTCGATATTTATAATAAAATAATTTAGAATATGGCGACTAATGATGATGCTAAAGAATTAAAAAGTATTGTTGATGCTTTAAACATAAAAATTAAAGAAGTTAATGATTCTTTAAAATCTACTTCATCTATTATTGGGGAATCTGTTAACCCTTTTAAGGAACTCTTAACTGTATCTGAACAACTCAATAACCATAAATCCAAAGAAAACCAATTATCTTCAGACCAATTAAAAAATCTTGCTGAAAAAATTCAAAAAGAAAGGCAAAATATAAAAGATACTGAAAAAGCATTTGATGCAAGATTAGGCAAGCTTGCTCAAGAAAAAAATGCCAAAAATGACCTACTTAAGAATAATAATAAAAATACCAAAGCATATAAAGAAGCTCAGAAAGCTCTTGAAGGGATTCAAAAAGAAATTGATCAAAACATATATGCTCAAGCTAATTTTAAAAAACAAGTTGAAATTACTAATAATGAAATTGAAGAATTAGAAAAATCATTAAATAAAGCATCTAAATCTGCAAAAGGTCTTGAAACATTAAAAAAAGTTGGAGGAGCATTAGATAAAATAAGTACTCCTTTAGATGGGATGCTTAACCCTATGAATCTAATTAACAAAGTTATTGGGTTTGTAGTTGGAAATGTTACTAAATTAGATACTGAATTAGGGGATGCAGCTAAAAGTATGAATATGACATATGAAGCTGCAGGTAAATCTCGTTTAGAAATGACTAGATTTGCCAAAGCAACCGGAGATACTTTAGTAAATTCTACTCACTTACAAGAAAGTGTTTTATCTATTAATGAATCGTTAGGTTCAAATGTTGCATTTGAACAGATGTCATCGTCTTTTCAAAAAGATGTAACATTTTTATCTAAAATGTCTCATTTTGCTGGTTTAACAGCTGAAGAAGTTAATAGTATTGCTAAATTAACATTAGCAACAGGCCAAAGTGCTGAAAAATTCACTGGAGAATTAATGGGACAAGTAAAAGCTTCAGGGATTCAAAAAGGTATAATGCTAAATGAAAAAACAGCCCTAAAAGAAATATCTAAAACCTCAGCTGCTATTAAAATGTCCTTCCAGGGCTCAGCAAAAGGATTAGGTGACGCATATGCTAAAGCAAAAGCATTAGGTACTAGTTTAGATAAAGTTGATGAAATATCAGGAAGTATCCTTAATTTTGAAGAATCTATTGAAGCAGAATTAAGTGCAGAATTACTTACAGGTAAAAATTTAAATTTAGAAAAGGCACGTGAAGCTGCTTTAAACAATGATATAGGTACGGTAGCAGAAGAAATTGCTAAAAATGTTGGTAGTGCTGCAGAATTTGGTAAAATGAATAGAATCCAACAAGATGCAATTGCAAAAGCTGTTGGAATGACTCGTGAAGAATTAGCAGGCTCTCTTCAAGAACAACAATCATTAAAAGCTATAGGTGCTGCATCTGTAGAAGATGCTAGAGCTAAATATGATAAATTAGTAGAAACGTATGGTATAGAAGAAGCAACTAAAAAACTAGGTGATGAACAATTAGCCCAACAATTTAAACAACAAACAATCCAGGAAAATTTAGGAGCAGCTCAATTAACAATGGCTGATTCTATGAATAAAACCCTTATTCCGGCTTTAACCACTATTAATGAAAATTTTAATGATATGTGGAATCAAATTAAAGCTATTATCGAGAAATTAGGAGGAATGAAAACCATTTTAGTTATTATGGGAACTATTATGGCCGCTAAATTAGTTAAAGGTATAATAGACTTTGCTTCTGGAACCAAACAAGCTATTTCAGTTGCTAAATCATTATTTGCTGTAGAAAAGAAAGAAGCTGCTGTAGATGTTATTGGTGGTTCATATGAAATGGCTAGTAAAATGGGACCTTTAGGTATAGCTGTAGTAGCAGGTTTACTTGGTGCTGGTTTAGGAGCTTTAGCTATGTATACCATGAATGATGGTGTTATCAAACCAACTGGAGGTAGTGGTTATGGTGATAGAACATTATTTGGTCCTGAAGGTGCAATCTCATTCAACAATAAAGACACTATTGTAGCAGGAACAGATTTATTTAAAGCAGATGATATGGTTTCTGCTCCTAAAGGTGCAGCTCAAGTTTCAAGTGGTAATAATTCATCTAGAGAAATAGCAGAATTAAGAAATGCAATTATGGCTTTAGCTTCTAGACCAGTAAATGTATGGGTTGATGGAAAAAAATTAATTGAAGCTACAATAGGTATGAATCCTAACACACTAGGAGTAGAATCAGCTAAAAATAGCTTTAAAACTCAATAATATTTAATATTTATAAACAAAATAATCATGGGACTTAAAGACAGACTTCAACAAAACGGATCTAGCTTAACAGCATATGATGGATTTAATCCACCCGTTAATCCTTTAACTACTAACCAATCTACATTACATGCGGGTGCATCAGGACAACCGGGATATTCATTATCTGGAGCTGATGCGGGTACAGTAAATGGGCAATACCAACAATATCAAGATGGATCACCTAATAGTTTACCTCAACCATCAAATTTAGATAGAAATAACGGATTTGATCCACCTCGATATTTACAGAATCCACCCAATTAAGATATTATGTCTAATGGATTGTTACATAAATTTAACAGTGGTGGATCCGATTATTCTTTAACTAATAACATAGGTTCTACTAACCCTTCTACCGACCCGATAGAGGAGAGACTCTTTATGGACGGTTCCCCTTACTCAGCTAATAATGGACAAGGTGTACCTATAAATCCATTGGCTACTAAACAATCAACACTTCATTACGATATAAAAACCAATTCAGAAGGATATTCAGTTAATGGACAACCATTTACTGTAACTAATAATAATTATGCTTCTTATAGAGATGGAACTACATTCTCTATACCAGAACCAACAGCATTAGATATAAATGACCCTGTAAGTGCTGACCCAGCATATAAATTAAAATATACACCAACAGATAAGTACGAAAATAGTACTTTTCAATAAACATATATGGGACTTTACCAAATATTAACAGATCCACAGAATTTTAAATTTTACGCGGAAAAATCATTTCCGAATGTTAATGCTGTGTCTAATGCTACTTCATTTGGTCAAAAAAGTATTGGGTTTGGAGATTCAAACCAACCATATATTGTTATCCCATCCCCAGACCAAGCAAAGTTTCTTAAACCTATTGAATACGAAAAATCAACAAAACAACTTGTAGGAGGGTTATTTAGTGGATTTGATGTTATAGGTGAAAAAAGTAATTTAGGACCTTATTTAGAATCAGTATTTGCATCATTACCTAATCAAGTTAGATATAATTCAAAATCTTGGGGTCCTGATTTTTTAAATAGAGGAAATCTTTTTGGGGCTATTAGAGTAGCGGATGATGTAGCACGATTAACAAAATATTTTTTTAATAAAAGAAGCATTAGTGGATATTTATTTATTGCTAAACAAAATTTACTCTCCAGAATAGCTCCAGCTACAGAGGCATCAACCGGTGTTGCTTATGGTTTAGGTAACTTTAACGCAGGCGTTTACACCCCAGCTTCAACAATAGGACAAGCAGCCGTAAGTCTTATTGAAGGACATTTACTTAAACAAGGAATTGACCCCACAGGCACAGTTCAAAATTTAAGTATTAAAACATACCAACAAGCAATATACAAGAATCAACTAGAAAAATCAGAATTTGAAAAAAATAATCGCTTAATCAAATTAAGTAAATTATCATATAGTACTGATTCTGAAGTTAATGAATTAAACTCACTTACATCTTCCCCATATAAAGTAAAATCAAACTCAAATTTCTTTATGTCATATGGGGGAGGACCCGATTCAATTTTAGGAATAGGCCCAACTCGAATTAAATACGCTACAAAGAATGATGGGGAAACTGCATTAACAACTATTTCCTCCTTTAAGGATGTTATAGGTAATTATTTGACATGGGATAGAAAAGAATTTGCCCAATCAGGTAGTCAAAATTCTATTATTACAGAAGATTTTAGAAAGCAATTAGTTGATAAGTCAACAGAATCTCAACAAACCTTTCTTAGTATTTCCCCAAGTTACAACCCAGATGCAGCTAACACAGGTAATATTGAAAAAAGAACCAATTTTAGAGGAGCAGGAGAACGAGGAAATAGAAAAAATTATAGAGAAGGTAAAACTGTATCTGGAAGAGTAGTCCCTGTAGATATCATTAATACCGTTCCGATATATCAAGGAGAATCCCCATCTAATAGTGATCTATTAAAAGATATGATTGATTTTCATATAGGAATCTATGATAATGATAGTATTGGATTAGGTAATACTGTTAAACTTAATTGGATGCATTTTAGAGTCCTTTTAGATGATTATTCCGATTCGTATGGTGCAGATTGGAAAGCAATAAGTTATATGGGTAGAGCAGAAAATTTTTATAAATACGACTCATTTAAAAGAGATATATCAATTGGATTTACGGTAGCAGCTCAATCTAAACAAGAATTATTACCAATATATAAAAAATTAAATTATTTAGCATCTTCATTAGCACCTAGTTATTCTACTAATGGTTTTATTCGTGGAAATTTATCCCAAATCACATTAGGTGATTGGCTCCGTGAACAACCAGGATTTATTAGCTCAGTAGATTTATCTATTCCTGATGATTCTCCTTGGGAAATTAATGTAAACCCTGATGGAACTGTTGATCCTACAGTTAAACAGGTCCCTCACATGGTTAACGTAAAAATTAAATTTACTCCAATCCATAGATTTAGACCAGAAATTAATAAATTATCAAACCAACAAATAATTACTACAAATAATGAAGGTGTTCAAGATCCATTAAGTTTTACTGATCCAACTTATGGACCTCAAAGATTTATAGCACTTAATGATGGGAATGGAAATGATGGATATTCTATATCTGAACAAATAACCAGAGAACAAGAAAACCTATCAGTAGCTAGGTCAGATACAAATCAAAACACAATCCCTCCAAGATAATGAATAGATATAGTGTAGCTCAAATTATTAAAACTGCAGAGGATCCTAGAAGAAGATATACAAATATTAAATATCCTTTGATTTATCCATCTTCTGCCGATATTTATGTATATACGGGTCAAGGAGACAGATATGATACTTTAGCTTTAACATATTATAGTGATACTACGTTATGGTGGGTTATTAGTAGAGCTAATCCCTCACAACCTAATGATACATTATACCCAAGTATTGGAGCTCAAATTAGAATACCTGCCCCCTCAAGAATCCCAGAATTGATAGCAGTATTTCAAAATTTAAATAATATTTAAAATATAAAAAGTTATGGCACTAGTAGGCGAACAAATCCCGGATTATGTTCAAAAACAAATTGAAGTTCGACAAGCGGCATATGGTAGTGGTAGTCTTTTGGAATCCCCAAGAACTGATGAAATTTTACTCCTTCAAAATTCTAACAATGCTTTTATTAAAATGGCATCTGGGGTTTCAATAAGTGAAGGTAAATTGAAAAAAATGGGATTTGATACATCTAATGTTGAAAATTTAAAAGGAATGGGCCTCGCTAAAAACTATGTTTTGTTTGGTGGAACCGCTCAAATGGATAAAACTAAATCGGGTAATGGTATTCTAAATCAAAAAACAGATTTTTTAGGAGATAATGGAGCATATAGTTTTGAACCAGATTTTGGTATTGTTCCTATGCCTGGTATAGAAAGTTTAGATGTAAAAGCATTAAACCGAGGTTCATTAAAAAAAGCAACAGTTAAATTAACTGCTCAAACTAGAAACCAACTTGCTATTTTAGACGTTTTATATATGCGTTTAGGATATACTGTTTTACTTGAATGGGGAAATTCAATTTATATGGCTTCTTCTAAAAGTGATGAGAGAAAAATTCAAGAAGGAAGATTACAACAAATGTATACCTCTATTATTGAGGATAATTCTTTATTTTTTAATAAATCATGGTCTTCCCATAAATCATATAGTGATATCACAACTAAAATAGCTGGAATTAGAGAATTATATGATGGTAACTATGATGCACTATTAGGTAAAGTTTCAAATTTTAACTGGTCCTTCAACCCAGATGGCTCCTATAGTATAGAACTTACAGTTATTAGTTTAGGCGATATAATTGAATCATTAAAAACTAATGTCCCAGCATCATATGAAACATTAGCATATGTAGATAAAAATGATCTTACTTGGGCTACTGAAGGTGAACCTATTGATCAACATAGAAAAGATAACATTATTTTATCCTTACTCCATGTTTTTAGGTTACTTAACCAATCCCCAACCGGAGAACCAATTACTATATTTACTACTAAAGGTGATGATTCTACATTTCAAAAGAAAGCAACCCTTGGGAATTTATTAGTTGAAGGAGAAGACAAACTTTCTTCCAAAGACCATTTTATAACTGAAACTGTTAGAGTAGGATTTAAAGATGGGGATAAATGGATATCTTCCGATGATTTAGTTGAAGGATATTGGGACAAAGAGGGCAAAAAAATACCTGAAGAGAGGGCTCAATCAAAGGCTGACTTAAACAATCAAACTGCTCCTGGTAGTATAGGAAGTACATTAGAAAGTTATAAGGGATATGGGTATAAAATTAAAACAGAATACGAAAGAGATGAATATGCAACAATTGTATTTAGAAACCCATATGCCTCAAAACATTATACTGAAACTAATACAAAAGCCTTCTCAGATTCTGAATGGAATGCATATGTTGCCGTCCCTGAAGATAAACAATTAACTGATCCCACACTAGAAAATAATGAAATCATAAAATTTAGAAAACAATTCAGAGATACTTACTCAGGATTTACTCTTAAGGGGAAAAAAAAGTTAGGCTCACAAGATTTTACCCCTATAGATCTTATTCAAAATGTTTTTGAAAAGGATAATAAAGATTTTGTAAATTCATTAGATAATAATACCGATGGTATTAGATTTACTCAAGCTATTGCTAAATCTATTTCTTCTAAAAACTTTAAATCATTTAAAAATCCAATAAAAGGAACAGGATATCAAAAACAAGATGCTTTTGTAATAAAATTAGACAAACCACAATATTATATAAGATTTGGATATTTATTGAATTTACTTAAGCAAAAGGTTATTACTCGTGTGAAAATCAATGCTGCTAAATATGATGACAATCCAAATATATTTGGTATAAATACATCTGATAATCAAAAAATGTTATGTTTACCTCTTCAAATTTCATTTGATTGGAGAACATGTATAGTAAAACGAGAAGATTTTTATAGAGATTCATGGAAACAAAATATACTTCCTGAAATTGCAGATTGGGTAAACGGTGAAAATACTGCAAATCCTATGAATATTTATTTAAATTTCAATTTTATAGCAGATGCTATGTCTTCCAATATGGATGAACGTGGAAATATTTCTATATATGATTTTATTAAAGCCATATGTGATGGAATCAATAAAGCAATGGCTGGAGTAAATAACTTAGAGCCGGTTATAGATGAAGATACAAATCTACTCCAGATATTTGAATCCTCACCAATACCTAAACCTCCTGTTAACCCGGGATATAAGCTCCAACTTTATGGGTATGGAAATGGAGTTACTAGCCCTGCAGGAAATTCAACCTTTGTTAGAAAAGTCGACTTAAAAACAGCTATTACCCCCGAATATGCTACAATGATTACTGTTGGAGCAACTGCTAACGGATATGTTAAAGGAACTGAAGCAACAGCATTTGCTAGATGGAATGACGGTTTAACAGATAGATTTAAAACAGAATTAATAGCAGCTGATAAAGATACTAATGATGATGCTAAAGGAACGCGTGAAGACACTGCTAATAGTTTTAACCAAGCTATGAGTTGGAATGCTAAATGTTTTGGTATAGAAGGAGGAGGTAATATTTGGGATATGTTCCCTTAAAAAACAATAAATTATGCCTAGTAGTTTCGTAGAATCAAGAATAAATCAAAATTTAGAAGTAGCAACAGAATACTTTAAAGCTTTAGTTTCTGAAGGTAAAAAAGATTCCAATGATAAATTAAAACAATCAGCTGGCTCTCTAGGTTTTATCCCGTATAATATATCATTCACTATGGATGGTATAGGTGGGATTAAAATTTATAATGAATTATCTTTAGATACTAGTTTTTTACCCGCAGGATATACTAATACAACAGACTTTATAGTAACTGGAGTAGATCACAAGATTGCAAATGGTGATTGGGAAACAAACGTCAATGTAACTTTAATTCCTAGAACTAGTCCCATCACTAATGTTATCACAAGTAGCCTTAAGATATTTGGATCAGTTGAAACTGCCCCTATTTCAGCCCCTACAAATACCACAGAAGCTACTACTGGTACTTCTATATTAGGTGATGATGCAGATTTCTGGTCTTTATTAACTATATGTATTTTTGAAGATGGTGACGCTCAATCAAGAGCAGATATAGCTCAATCTATTTATAACCGAGCAGGATCCGGAGTATATAAAACTTCGATAGCAGCTGTTGTAAAAAGTGATGGCCAATATGAACCAGCATTTGCTTCAGGAACTAGTGTAACATCTACTGTTTGGAAAAATATTAAAGATAAAGCTACGGCTATTGCTGCTGTAAGAGCAACAAAACCCCAAACATATACTACTGATCAATTAGCATTAGATGCTCTTAAAAGTGTTTATGAAGCCCTAAAAGACGCAGCTAAACAATCATCTTCTAAAACGTTTATTCAAGGTAGAACTGACTTTTTAAGTATAAGTCAAGGTACAGTTGCTCAAAGAAATGCTTCTAAAAAAGCAGGACCAAATGACCCAACAGGTAAACGTGGAACCTTTGTGATGAGAGACACAGGCACCCCCAATAATGTATTTGGATGGGCAAATAATTATCTTCAAAATAAAGTAGCTCAACCCCCTGGACAAGATTGGTGGAATAAATATCAAAATCAATTCTAACTATGCCTAGTAGCTTTGTAGATTCAAGAATCAACCAAAACTTAGAAGTCGCAACCGAATACTTCAGAGCCCTTATGTCTTATAAAGACGGAGATAAGGTTGCTGCTGGGTCTATAGGTTTTCTTCCTTTTAACGTTAATTTTACTATGGATGGTATAGGAGGGATTAAGATCTATAATGAATTATCTGTGGATACTAGCTTCTTACCCCCGGGCTATACTAACACAACTGATTTTATTGTAACAGGTATTGATCATAAAATTTCAAATGGTGATTGGGAAACTAATGTTACCACTACACTAATTCCTAGAACTAGCCCTATAATTAATACTATTACAGGTAGTCTTCAAATATTTGGTCAAGTTGAAACAGCACCTATCCAACCTCCAATAACAACAACGTATACAGGAGAAAATGGACGCCTTTCGGATAGCGTTTTAAAAAGTGTAGGTATTGGTGGGCATCGCTTAGCAATAGAAGCAGCAGATGCCTTTATAAGAATGATAGCAGATATAAAAGCTGCAGGACTCACCCCAGCACTTTCAGATTCATATAGAACATATGATGCTCAAAATGCTGGATTTGACTGGGATCTTTATATATCTACCGGAGGAAGTAGATCAGATACTAGTCCTACGAGAGGTGCTAAAAGAGCTAAAAAAGGTACAAATGGAGGAACAGCCATGGCATTCCCTGGAACTTCTAACCATGGTTGGGGCAAAGCAATTGATATAGGACCTACTAATGTAAGAAATTGGATAAAAGCTAATGGTGTTAAATACGGTTGGTCTTGGTATGAAGGAAAATCAGTAGGTGAAGATTGGCATTTTACGTATGACCCATCTAAAACAGAAATATACGTTTAAATATATTTATTAATATGGCATACTACCCAAAATCCCAAATAAAAACTAACTTATACACCAATGGGGGTGAATATACTACATCCTCAAACCCTAACTCCCTCACAGTTACTGAATATAAAGGGTATTACTATAAAACTTCAACAGGCCAATTATATACTGGTAAATCTCCATCAGATAAACCCAACCAAATTTTATATCCTCTATCACCCAACTCAATCACATTTGAATCAGGAATATCCACCCCACCCCCACCAAATAATACTATCACCATTAATAATTCAGACCCAAACACTCAATATTCTCTATCAAATAACCCAAAAACCCGCATTATCCCTCAATCAAACACCCCCCTACCAACTCCTGAAGATAAACAACGAGGATTTTTTATCCGTTATTTTTGCAAGAAAAATAATGAATTAATCTATTTTGAAACTACCCAAGCAGATTATGACCGAATCAAAAGCCAAGACCCAACAACAGCTTATGATCTATATTCCACATTATCTCTTAAATGGTACATAACTGGGGAACCATCTCAAGTAACAAGTCAAAATATTACTCAAGTCAACGAAGCTTCATCTATAAATGAATGGTTAGGTTTTATCCAATATTTTAAAGGCGATTTTACAAAATATTTGTTTTCTCAATCCTTTAGAAATGATTCCTTAAAATATTATCTTCCATCAGACATAAATAACTTGTACACTTCAGGTGGTGAATTTACAACTAAAAATGGACAAAATTACATTGGATTTTATCATATACATAATGGTACAACACCGATGGTAGGAAAAACTCATATAAATACCCCTCACGATATTTTACTTCCCATTAAAAAATCTCAACCTATAAATCAAAACACCAGCAGCATAATGTTACCAACTTCCCCAAACATTCCAAGTGGAGGAGGAAGTTCTATGGGTGGAGGAGGAAGTTATTAATTTAAACTTGGAATTGTAAAATATTGTTTGTATCTTCAAAGCATGTATTGGCTAATAGAAGATATTGAACA
>Ga0181356_1001025_pt1 | contig 12308 bp, 18 predicted proteins | sample Fa13VDMM110SN_FD_130104 | JGI IMG/M metagenome (GOLD analysis project Ga0181356, IMG submission 130104) | Freshwater viral communities from Lake Michigan, USA - Fa13.VD.MM110.S.N | ecosystem: Environmental > Aquatic > Freshwater > Lake | place: USA: Michigan | collected 2013-09-24 | reverse complement strand
TTTCTAAGAAAAAGAACAGCTCCTTGAAGTCTAGTAAAAATTATCGTAAGAAAAATATTGGGCAAGGATGAGCACAGCAGTAAAAACAAACCCTTCTTTATGGGCCTCAGCCAAATCACAGGCGAAGGCAAAAATGGGCGGTAAGCACAGCGCAAGGGCTATGCAGTTAGCCACTAAGATTTACAAATCAAAAGGCGGAGGTTACTCTGGTGCTAAGAGTTCTTCAAACAAATTAAGCAAATGGGGAGATCAAAAGTGGAGAACCTCAGATGGAACTAAGTCAGAAGGTAAGAAAAGATACTTACCAGACAAAGCATGGAAGTCTTTGAGTGCTGGAGAAAAGAGTGCAACAAATAGAGCCAAGTCAGCAGGGTTAAAAGCAGGCAAACAATTTGTAGCACAGCCCAAAGCTATTGCAAAGAAAACAGCAAAATTTAGAAAATGATGTTTGAGGGATTCTTGTTTGGGTTATTATTTGTTACCTTTACAATAGGAATTTCCTTCATCATAGGAGAAATAATTGAAAGAAGAGATGCCAAAAAATAAAATAGTTGGAAAGAGTAAGAAACCCGGAAGCACTAAGGCTACGGGTCGTAATATTTCTATTCAAGCCGCATACAATAAAAAGCCTGAAGAGGTCGCTAGAAGAGTCGAGTTAACTAAAGAGGCTCGTAAACGTGGCATTTATGGCAAGCGTTATGCTGCCGGAAAAGACTTATCGCACACTAAAAACGGTAAGATGGTACTAGAAAGTACAAGTAAGAATCGGGCCCGTAACGGACAAAACGGTAAGTCAACAAAAAAATAATAATTTAATTTGCTTTGTCATTCGGTCTCAGATTATATTTGTAACCCTTATGAAAGATTTAGTTAAGAAAGCACACCAAGTAGCCAAAGAAAAAGGCTTCTGGGACACAGAAAGAAACGTCTCCGAGATGTTAATGTTAATTGTTAGTGAACTAGCAGAAGCCCAAGAAGCACTGCGTAAAGGTCACTACGCAGAAAAATCCATTGCTGATGGATTACAGAAAGATTTAGAATTGAATAACTACGATGAGGAGTTTACGATGGACATTGGAATTTGGAAATCTTTATTCGAGGAGAAAATAAAATCCTCCTTTGAAGATGAAGTTGCCGATGTTGCTATCCGTTTGTTTGACCTTTGCGGAGGTATGAACATTGACCTTGAGAAACATATCGAGTTGAAGATGAAGTACAATTCTCTTAGAGGCTACAAACACGGAAAAGCATTTTAATTATGAATATAGAACACAAAATTTTATCTGACGTTGTAGTATGGTCTAAGTACGCCAAGTTTCAAGAAAGTTTACAGAGGAGAGAAACATGGAAAGAAATTGTGGATCGCAATATGCAGATGCACATTCGTAAGTTTCCTAAATTAGAATCAGAAATCAAAAACGCTTACAAATTTGTATATGACAAAAAAGTTCTTCCGTCTATGCGCTCACTTCAGTTTGGCGGTAAGCCGATTGAGGTCAACAATGCTCGCCTATTCAATTGTAGTTATCTGCACATTGATGACTATAGGGCATTTAATGAGACGATGTTTTTATTATTGTCTGGTACAGGCGTTGGCTATTCGGTTCAAAGGCATCACGTGGCTAAATTGCCAGCCGTACAAAAAGCAAAAACCAATCGGAGATATTTAATTCCTGATAACATTGAGGGATGGGCCGATTCAATTAAGGTTTTGATGAAGTCTTATTTGGGTCTCAGCAAATGGAAACCCAATTTTGATTTCCGTGCTATCCGTGCAAAGGGGGAGAGACTAATTACAAGTGGTGGGGTTGCTCCAGGTCCAGAGCCTTTGAAGATTTGCTTAATGCATATCGAAAGCATCCTTGACCGCAAACAAGATGGAGAACAACTATCATCCTTAGAGTGCCACGATATCCTATGTCATATTGCAAATGCTGTACTAAGCGGTGGAATCCGTAGGTCAGCAATGATCTCTTTGTTTGATTACAATGACGAGACAATGTTGACTTCGAAGTTTGGTAATTGGTGGGAGTTAAATCCTCAACGTGGTCGTTCTAACAACAGTGCCGTTATCAAAAGGAATGGTGCTGTCACTAAAAGCGACTTTTTGGATTTATGGAAGAAGGTTGAACTAAGTAACTCTGGCGAACCGGGTTTCTATTTCACCAATGATATTGAATTGGGTACGAATCCTTGCTGTGAGATTTCTTTAAATTCTTTTCAGTTCTGCAACCTTGTAGAAATCAAGGCATCCGATTTAATCGATCAGCATGACTACGAAGAAAGAACAGCCGCAGCAGCCTTTATTGGAACGCTCCAAGCCTCTTATACTGATTTCCATTACCTCAGACAAGAGTGGAAAGAAGTAACGGAGAGAGAAGCCTTATTGGGAATCGGAATGACGGGTATTGCATCGGGCAAAGTTCTTGAATTAGATATGCCAGAAGCTGCTGAGGTTGCTTATAGAGTCAATAGAAGTACTGCCGATGAAATTGGAATTAAAAGTGCTTACAGAATCACTTGTGTTAAGCCATCAGGAACCTCTTCTTTGGTCTTAGGAACATCTTCTGGGGTACACGCTTGGCATGACCAATACTACTTGCGCAGAATCCGTTTGGGTAAGAACGAGGCTTTATATACATACCTATCGGTATATCATCCAGAATTGCTTGAGGACGATGTAATGTCTCCACAGAATCAATCGGTTGTATCTGTTCCTGTATCTGCTCCACAAGGGGCTATTACAAGGGGCTCAGAGAGTGCTATTCAATTCCTAGAGAGGGTGAAGTTAATCCACGAGAAATGGATCAAACCTGGCCACATAGCAGGAGAAAACACTCATAACGTCAGTGCAACAGTTACGCTGAAGAAAAACGAGTGGGCAATGGTAGGAGAATGGTTATGGGAAAATCAAAACCACTACAACGGTCTTTCCTTCTTACCTGAAGACTTAGGATCGTACCAACAGACTCCATTCGAAAGTATTACAAAGGAGCAATACGAGCAACTCGTGACAAATTGTAACGCTTTGGATGTCGCAAAAATTGTAGAGATTAGCGACAAGACTAACCTAAGTGAGCAAGCAGCTTGCGCCAGTGGTGCTTGTGAGATTTCATAAGTAAAATGTCTAGTTTTTTGCAATAAAAACAGGACAAATTCGGAAAAATGCCGAGAAGACCCACATTATTTGACAGTAGTGTGGGTTTTTTCATGCTTTAGCGCATTTAAATGCATATAATGACGGATAAATCAGACAAATTATACCCGAACGCATATAAAGTGTCATATATGGCTCATTTTCATACCCTTTTGGGTGCTTTAATGCACATTATAATGGTTAAATGCGTCAAAAATAGCACAAATTGCACATTTTAATGGTTAAAATGTGTAAAAACAACACAAATTACCACTTATATTGTGATTTTAACCTATAAGTTCATAATTTATAGTTCATAGTTAACTTGTAAGTATAAACCTTATCTTTGTGCTATGAAACATATATTATTTATCGCAATGTGCATTACGATAATTTCATCTTGCTCTCCTAAGCATAGATATGACAAACTGATACGCAAATATCCGTATTTATACGAGAGCGATACGGTAATTGTAAAGGACACCATCATTAAGGAAATCAAAGTGCCTGTGGCTGAGTATAGGGATTCTTTTATCATTCAGCACGATACTATGATTGAAACAAAGAAATTGATTATCTATAAGAAAGGTTCTTTCTTTGGAGTAACAGTAAAGCCCGATACCATAACCTTCAGAGATACTGTTGCATACGAAGTTAAAGTGGCCGGAAGAGTGATTACTAAAGAATTCATAAATTGGTGGTATATTGCAGGCGCATTCCTTTTTGGTGTGATACTCGCCCTATACTTAAGAAAATGAAGTTTAACCAAGAATCTTTCGATGAGTATGATGGGATAGGTAGGCAATTGCTTACTGCCTTTCTTGAAAGTAAGTGTCACAATGTTTCAAATAATCGTGACAAATATGGTATTGATCTTGTCACAGAAAAAGATGGCATAGAATACAAATGGGAGGTGGAGATGAAGGTTAAGAGACCTTGGACTTGTAGGGAAGATTTTCCATTTAAGAGTGTCTCCTTCCTCAATAGAAAGGCGAAATGGAAAGAAACTACGTTCTGGTATGTTATCATATGCTCTGAGACCCAAGCTGCTTTGATGTGTAGATCAGACATTATCTTTGATGAGAAATATAAAGAGAAAATTTACATCAATACAACACAAAGAAAAGGAACAGATGAATTTTATAGAGTTCCGAAAGAATTGTGTATATTTGTGCCTAAACAAGAATTTATAGTATGAAAGACAACGTAAACCCTTCACATTACAAGCAAGGTAAAGTAGAATGCATTGACGCAATTGCATCCGCTACCATCAACAAAAGAGGCTTAGATGCCGTATGTACTTCTAATGTACTTAAGTACTTATGGCGTTGCGAATCTAAAGGTGGTTTAGAGGATATGAAAAAGGCTCGGTGGTATTTGAACAAAATGATTGAGCAGTACGAGCAAGAACCAAAGGAAGAATTCGTACATCCAAATGCGGTGTACTTTAGCAAATTGTGAAAATCTACTGGACATATAGCAAAACAAATTTAAAACCTTCAGAGGTTTCTAAACACGAACAAGAAAAGGTTCGTTTTTCATCTGATTCAACCCATATTGGAGGATTAGATAGAACGCCTATACTAACTCATTGCATTAGTAGTAAAGGTTATTTACACGCTATTAATTATTGTCCAGGACAAGAAGTACACTTGGCTGTGATTGGAGGCTTAGATGCTGATTGCAGATATAAAGATACAGTAACAACCGAGCAACTTCTCGCCCTTGGAAATGTAGTAAGATTCTATTTATCTTTGGGAGAAGTTATCGAGGAAGGAGACTTCGCAAATTTTAACTTAGAGCAATGGCTAAAAGCAATAAACAAATAATTGAGGACGAAGTCAGAGAACTTCAAAAACTAATTTCATGGTGCGAGTATTATACCGCCATCGACAATCCAATTGAGGCAAACAAAGCACAAAAAGAAATTGAAGACCAAAAACGAAAAATCCACAGCCTTAGAAAAACTTTGGGAGTACCTCAAGGAAAATAAAATTTCTGAAGAGGAAGCAATCGAAAGATTACATCTGCAAGATTTTGATCCTGCCAAGGATTTTTATACAACTTTGGTCTCAGCATCAAAACAATTGATGACTTCTGTAAAGGATAAGACTTTAGACCTTGACGATTCATATCAGAAAGGTTTGTTTCAATTGCTACAAGCAGGAGATAAGATTAACAAGAGTCTTAAGTTAGCCAAGTTAGAGGCATATCCAGAAGAAAATAAAGACGATGAGGAAGGCTCTTTCCTTGATCGTGTAACTACTAGGCGATGAAAAAACCTAAATTCGTATATGACGAATGGTTCAGCAAGTACGGTCTGAGCCCCTTAGCTTCAATGAAAGAAAAGGATATCTGGTGGGCACAAGAACGTGTTTTTTGGATTGAAGGTCGTTTCGGATTGACTGGTCCTCACTACTTTGCACTAACACAAGGATGGGTAAAAGACGCTAGAGGTTTCAAAAAAAGACCGCTTTGGCGAGATATAGATGAATTAATCTATGAGGGATATATGGAAGCCCGTAGAACTAATCACGATTTATTTGTAACTAAGAGACGTGAGGTTGGACTATCTTTTATCTTTGGCGGAATCATTCCAATGTGGATTGCGATGACCAATCCTGGAAGCACATCACTCATCACCTCAGCAGATAAAAAACGTCTTGAGGCTTTGTTTAAAGATAAGACACGTGTAGTGTACGATGAGTTTGAAGAGTATGCCCGCCCTGGAATTGTATCTACTCGTCAAGAAGGATACCTCCACTTAGGTCGTAGGGATGCCAAGACGGGCTCAGTTACCGGATTAGATTCTCAGATTATTACCAAGGAGACAGTTGAAACACCAACAGCATTCGAGGCGTATCGTGCGATGCATATTTTTATAGACGAATGTATGCTTCATCCTAAGGCCGATAAGGTTTATAAATCGGCTCAAGCGAGTACCAAATCAGGTTTTGTTAAGGTTGCCCCAATTGTCATTGGTGGTAGTGCTGGTGAGGCTACATCAATTGGCCAGAAGTTAGCCAAAACATTGTGGGATAATGCCGAGGCTTTGAAGATTCTAACCATCTTTCTCCCTGGTTATCAAGGGATTATGGAAGCCCCCGAATTAGACGAAAATGGTAAGGAAACTGGCAAAATATTAAACTTCTGCCCCAATGGTTACAGCGATGAGAAGGCTGCGACAGATTGGATTATGCAAACACGTGGTGTGCTTGACAGTATGGAAGATAAATCGTATTTGAATTCTTTTATTAAACAATACCCTTTGGACATCCAAGAGGTATTCTCAGTAAGTGGTCAAGGTGCTTTTCCAAGATCGATTATGGATAAATTGGATACGCAAGAGCGTATGATTTTAGCGTCTCGTCCTCCTATCGATAGATCAGTTTTACACAGAAATTATGACGGAACGATAATTAAAAGGCCGGTTAACAATAGCCCTATGTATTTTCTTGAAGATCCCCAAGAAGGACATACATACATCGCTGGAATTGACCCGATTCCATTTAACTCTAAGAATATGGGTGATGGCTCTAAGCAAGCAATAGCAATCAAAGACATAGATACCAACAGGTATGTAGCATATTATGCTGAAAGAGATACCGATCCAGATGCTATTGTGAACAATATGATTCTGCTTCAAGAGTATTATAATAACGCCATAGCAATGATAGAGATTAACCGTGGTGGCGTAGTGAAGCAGAAGTACAAGGATGCTGGCAAACTTCACCTATTGGCAAAGAAACCTATCTTCCTAGGCAGAGGATTTTGGAAGGATGATGATTCTATAGGGTACTATAAGAATGATGTGACAGCAGAACGTGGCAATAGTTATATGATTGATTATTTAAATTCGTATAGCAATGACATATGGTTTATTGAAATAATTCAAGAGCTCAAGAATTACTTGATTGAAAACACGGATGTTGTCGATGCTATGGTTGCTTGTGAGATTCTCCACAAAAACATTATACGTAAGTTCGAAATAAAGAAACCACAAGCACTAACCACCAAGGAGATACCATTTTTGGAACTCAGAGGTGGTAGATATGTGCGTGTCTGGAAGACCGTTAAAATTTAAAATGGTTTATTTCTAATCGTTCTAAATAGTCAACAAGAACATCTATAGTTTTTTGTGACAGATTAGGGCCATCCATTTCCATTTGTATTTTAATTCTACGTTTGTATAGCACAACCAAATACCCATTAATAGGAGTAGTATGGAATCTGCGCATCAAGGTAGGTATGATGACATCATCTCGCTCACTAAAAGAAGGAGCAAAATGAATTTTTCTCTTAGGTAATTCATTCTTCAAAGCCGATAAAATAACTCTTAAGTCTATCCCATAGTGAGGGATATTTAAGGTCATAATAGCGTGAGTTGGGTCGGTTTGATCAGTTCTATTAGTTTGTTGCATTCCTTTATAAAAAAGTCCATATTTAAATTATTCAAATCAAATTCCTCCAATTTATTGTAGGGGAAGGTTTGATATCCCTCGCACAAGTGGTGCTGTCTACCATCCTTATTTAACTTAAGCGATACACCGCCCTTGATTACCGGAATAAACCTATAAATCTTACCGAATTCCAATCTCTTTTCCTCGTTGCCATCAAGGTAAGCAAACTCTACATGCCAGCCCTTAGAAGCCTTGTAACGACCACAGAAGTCCAAGATGTTCTTGTGCTTGCGTAATGTAACTTCGATGGGCGTATTGTTTACAAAGTATTCTCGTACTGCCAGAGGCACGACCATATATGAGTTATCCTTGTGCCAATCTTTCTTGGTTTCAAAAGCTCCCTTCTCTTTAATCTTTCCGAATTCATCTACAGCAATGTAATTGTTTACATCCCGGATAATCATCTTGGAGTAATTGGCGTATTCCAATTGCAACTTGGTGATTACTTCCCACTCTTGACAGATTTTTATGATATCATCTCGTAACAAATAATTATATAAAATTGTTACACCATCTGTGTTAACTTGCAGTAGGGATGCACCTTGGCGAACTAAGCGTTCTACCAACATTGATAAAAGCAATTGTCCGTTTACAGTGACTGCAAAGAATACATTCGGATCGTAGAAACAAGATACATCTGAGCCCGTCTTACCAAACAAACCATTCAGTGCCAACTTCAATGCATCAGAGGTTAACTTGTCCCCTTCTTTCTGTGCCTTGACTCTCTCTTGGAAGATATCAGAGTATACCTTGACAAAGGTATCTTGGTCCATCTGTTTAGGGTGTAAGCGATTCTGAATAAACAAGTTAGGGTAATATGACTTCACATCGATGTCAAGTATTCCGTGTGTAAAATTTGACTGATATACCCCTGGCTTAACGCATCCGTGTATACCACCTACTCCGTAATCGATTTGAATATTGTTGTACTGAACGCTGAATGAGAATGATTTCTTTTGTTGGGCGATTCTCTGTACTCGAATATTGTTATCACGAAATTTGTCGTATAAATCATTGGTAGATAATCGAGTATCCATATTCTCTACAAAATTCTTAAGGAATTGTGCAGACGATACAGTTCCTTGCATTAGTCTCATCAACTTCTGAAAGCCAGGCTCAACAAAGGAAACATAAGGAAAGATAATCTTTTTCAGAGCGACATCTGTTCTCTTCCCACGTATCTCTTTCAGCTCGGGTACCGGCATTCCCATGTTATCAGATAGATACTTCAAAAAGATTGACTCGCCTATGATTACATCGCTCTTGTTCATCACCTTAAGTTTGTACTTCTTACTGATTTTTTTACGCAACTCTATCTTCTCCTTGCACATAGAATAGAACTTGGCGGTAAATAGCACATCGTTCTTGTTGTATTCCAATAATGTAGGCAGATTGGTAGGAGTAATGGTGGTAGTGTGATCCATAGGCATATCCATTACATTATCCCATCCACACGAGACTTCTAAGGCTTTCAAAGATGTGGACCTAGCCTTATTGTCATAGTGGTTAAGCAGATACAAATCCAATTGATTAATGGTCTGCTTGCTATAAGTCTTTTTCTCAGCGTTGATTAATGTCTGAGCAAAGGCGTATATCAATTCTCCTTTATTCAATCGACTTTCCACGATGCTAGACACCACTGGCCAATCAAAGTGTAGGTTATTAAAGCCTACCATTCCGGCTTTCTTTTGTTCAAGCATCTTGATATACTTAACAAACTCATCGAATTGATTCTTGAAATCAGTAATCACGAACTCATTCATTTCCTCGGTCTGAGGATCATAATCTATGTAAGTAAAACAATTAGAAAATGTTTCTACATCATATACTTTTATCATTTTATTTTATATGTTAAACTATGACACATCACAATACCTTCGGGAGTTTGAATTTCTAAATAATAATAATCTTTTATCTTATTCCAACCAGTGCTATAAACTAGTATTTGAATATTGTTGTAAGTAAAATATCCATTTTTGAGTTCTTTAAAATAATATGGACTCAGGTTGAATTCCAGCACCTCTTCCCCACGCATTTGGTGAGTTAAACAAATCATTCTCAGTTGTCTCAATATCATTTTTTATCGTCATTAAATTGTTAAAGATTCCATCTTCGGTGTACTGACCCGACTCACGATTAAACTCGTAATCTATTCGGCCCAACTTACCACGGAAATGGTATTTCATTTTCTGAATGTGTACTTCTACCGGATCTTTCTGTCCGTTCTGAAACGCTCTGTGTACTGCAATACCAATGTCGGGTACATTAAAGAAGTGATGTGAGCCCGAAATATCGTACAGACGAGGTACATTGTAACCAGAAGCTGTCTTGTCCATCTTACGAGGGTGGGCCACTAGGCATACATTGACATTAAACTTAACAGCGAACTGCTTTAGTTTGCGTAACAAGTTACCAATTTTCTCGTTAGAACTCTCTTCAGAACTATCTTGCTCGATGTAGTTAAAAGGATCTAAGCATAAGCAATCAATACCATTACGCTTAACCAACATCTCAGCCAAACGCAATAGGTTGGTGATGCTGTAGTCTTGGATGGTTTCGACATTGTAAAACCAAAAGTGTTTGTTTATGATTCCAACAGCAGTTTCAACTTCTACAGAGTTCATTTTGTTTAGTGCTTTGCCAAGCAGTTGTTCGCTCATCCGTGTAATTTTTAAGGGGGCAAGGTTCTCTGGGCTGAACATTCCGAAACGCCATCCTTTCAGATAAGCAAGGCGTATAAACATAAAGTCAAGCCAAGTACTCTTGCCTGATCCTGGAATACCTGTTACAACAACTAATTCTCCTCTGCTCCAAGAAAGATGCTCATCGGTCTCAGACATTCCTACGTGAGCCCCAATCGGATACCCATCTGTCCTATATGAGTTGACTACAGATAAGTAGTCAACTGCCGAGGATATCTCGGCAATTGGTAGAGGCTTGGCATCGTGGAATAAGCGTGTGATAAACTCTTGTCCATACCGCTTGAGGCAGTCATTGGCATCCTTCTCATTAAGAGGGAAGTCTATGATTCTTATATCGTGATGGGTAAATCTGCGAGCAATGTCGGTCTTTAACTTCCGGCCTGGCTCATCGTTATCGGTGGCAAGGTATATTATCTTATCGGTAAATAAGTCATACACACCGTCCAACCAATCGAGGTTATTGTTATTAACAGAAGCACCGTTAGGTACAGAAATTCCAACGCAGTTAGACTGATGCCAGACCATTGTCTCTTCTTCTCCTTCACAAATAATAACATATGGTGAATTTTTAATCGCATCTATATTGTAGGGAACTTTCTTGGCATCCTTGACCATTTTAAATTTCTTGTCTGATGTCTTGAATTTTATATTAATCAATTCATCATTGAGAAAGTAATTGAAACATATGACCTTGTGTTCTGCCTGGTCTTGTGGCATCCATTCCTTAGATTCGCTGATGCGAAAATGCTTAACGGTCTGTGGAGTTATCTTACGATTCTCGAAGTACTCAAAGATTTTAGGTTGCGAAACTTCTGGACGGGCCTCAGGACGCACATATTGGTTCACTGAGCCACTCCAACCGCAGTGGTGACACTTCCATACTCCGGTGTCTATATTAACGCCTAAGGATGGATCATTCTTCTTCTTGCGAGTATGAGCACACTTAGGGCAGACAGTCTTAACCTCTCCGCTCCATCGGTCTCGTAAGTCAATGCCTAACTTGACTAGTTTATCTGCGTTCATTAGTCAAATGATAAACCATCTTCAAGAAGTAAAGCATAAAGTTTATCTCGTGTATCCTTGAGGGCCTTGTAGTACTCATCAGGCATAGTATCGGGGGCGTACTTGGTCTGAGACCTTAAGTGCTGGTCTAATTCCCACGCTAGGTTGTACCACTTAGATGCTTTACTCATTAGGTCAAATTCTAATTGGTCTTCTGGTAAATTAAATTCTAGTATTGCTTTCATTTCTTTTTGTTTTTATTGTGTGACTTAACATAACGATCTGCTCGTTCTTTAGTGGGAAATTTATATTTCAATTCGTAGTTTATATAAACTCTCCATTCAGGAATGCCATTGACAAGAGCATAAAATATTTCAATATTATCAGCCATCCCATTCGCCTTTCTCAACTGCTTTGATTACATCCTTAAAGGAACTAGCGTTGTAGAATTTAACCCCATAGTCAAAGATTGTACCTATCCATACGCCTCGCTGATCCTTACTAATCATAAAGGTGATGTCACCTACATCCTTGGTGAAGTAGTGATACACTTGGCCATCTCCACTTTCTTCTGTAGTCACGGTCTTTTTCTCAAACCGGAACTTAATTGCTTCTCTGGTTGTCATATAATTTTTTTAGTTCTTTTTTAACATTCTTTTGAAATTCATTAAAGGTTAGTGCTTTAGATGGTTCACACACACTCTGAGCCCTAGGATCGTGTTCGCACAATGCGAAGTCTAATCGTTTAATCTCATATACTTTGTTCATATCATTTCAGTGCTTATTAATGCCTTTGCGTTTTCAATTGACATTGAAATATAATCTAACGCCCGTTTATAACCTTCTGCATAACCATCGGCATAACTGATTTGCTTTTGCTCCTTCTCCATTTCTTTGGCTTGTACTTTCAATTCCATATAATCAGATGTATCAATGTTTAATTGAATGTTTCTAATTGATGGAGTTTCTCGCAAATCTCCCTTGTATTCAAGTTCTTCAATGAACCAC
>Ga0181356_1001022_pt1 | contig 12334 bp, 15 predicted proteins | sample Fa13VDMM110SN_FD_130104 | JGI IMG/M metagenome (GOLD analysis project Ga0181356, IMG submission 130104) | Freshwater viral communities from Lake Michigan, USA - Fa13.VD.MM110.S.N | ecosystem: Environmental > Aquatic > Freshwater > Lake | place: USA: Michigan | collected 2013-09-24 | reverse complement strand
AGCATACATGGGTAAGTTGTTACCGTTCAGGTTACCATTAAACTCGTTAAGCACTTTCTCAAAGTTATTGTTAAACGTTTCTGGTTTCACCGCCTCATTCTGATGAAGCGGAAGGTCTGTCCATACTTTCATTGTGGCTGTCCTTTTTGTAGGTTGATTCTCTGGTTGAGAGGGAGCATTGCAACTGCTTCGTAGTTGACGTCTACACCAAGAACATGGAAAGTTGTGCCTGAAGATACTGTAAATTTAAACGTATCAACAAGTTGTGTATTCACATCCCATCTCAGTCTCATTCTTCGAGGCTCTTGCAGTGCTTGTTTTCCAGGAACAAAGTAGTTTTTAGATGCACCGTTATCAACTCCAATCACCGGGTCTTCGTTGACTGTGAACAATTTCTCTGATTTTGCCATCTTCTGGTTACCAGCATTGTTAACTTCATAGCTGTAGTCATTTTGCCAAGTGAGATTCATCTCTGTATCACCGTAGCCAATAATTTCCATTTCAACGTTGAACACACGATACTTAATGCTGTTGTCACCAAAGTCAAACCAGTCAGACTGCCAACGACATGAAGGTTTTGCAACATCTGTTACAGTATAAACGTATGATGATTGTGTGACTGAAGTAAGTTGCAGTTGTTTTCCCCACCCAGGATAGCCTGACCAAACGTGCAGACCTACAAGGTAGCCTTTTGGACTAAGGTTAAGGGTAAACGGGTCAGCAGTCCACTTTGGTTGTGTTCCAATGATGATGTTACCTGTTGGGTCAGTTGCAAGTGCTGTAAAAGCCCATAGGTAATTGTCATCTTCTGTTAGTGAATGTCTGAGAGAATATTGACCAGTGTCAGTGTGATAAACAATTCCTCTTGTTGGCGATGATGAACCGTTTGGAATGTAGTGAACCCAGTATTCTCTTTCTTTTGACGAATAAACGGCTGTTGCTCTTGGAAGAGCCACCCTGTTGATAAGAGGAACTTCTTTAGCAAGACCACTGCTGATTCGCTGAACGGTGATTGATGAGCCACCATCAAGACCGCCAGAAATTGCGTAGATTCCATCGTAACCCATAAACACAAGACCGACACCAGGCACAAGCTTTATTGTGTTTACTGCTGTTGTTCCAATTTCTGGATTAAGCTGCGAAACCTGATACATTCCGCCGTTTCCAATTCTTAAAATGTCGATTGCTCTCTGTCTGAATATGATGAGGTTGTTGTAGTAGGAAGCAATTCCAGTGATTGCTCCACCTGCAGTGTTTCCAATGTCAAAGTAGTCAAATCCACCAAACTGCTCAGGTAAACCTTGCTTCGAGTAGATAATTTTTGTTGGGTTTGAGCTTCCACCACCAAGCCAGATTGAACTGTTCCAGGTGGTACCAAAAGCGTAACCATTTTGAATTGTTGATGTATCTGAGATTGAAGGTGCTACATCAACAAGTTGACCATCTGGAATAACATCAACATAGAATTCTGATACGTTATCATTGATTTGATTTACGAGGTAATAGACAGCATCACCTGCACCAGTAGTTGTATCAACACGCTGATTCTTTGTTCTGTAAAGTCGTCTTGCAACAATTCCGTTACTTGCAGGTCCAGTAGGAAGATTGTTGATAACAACGCCAAACTTCTTTTGTGTTGCAGCTGAATCAGTTTCCCAAGAAATTCCTGTAGGAGAAGAAAGAGGAGATTCTGAACCTGTGTCGGTAATGAATGTCATCTTCCAGTCAAAGTTATTTGGTTCTGCAGCGGCAGCAAATCCAAGACCAATTGCTGATTTTGAGCTAAAGTTAGGAGCTGCAACACCTAAGTTAAGGTCATCAGTTCCGTCAAGATAGTCAGGCTGAATGTCAAGAGGCTGAGGTGAAGGTGTTGGAAGTGTAAATCCAAAATCTCTAGCACGCTCTCTACCGTAGAACCACAGTGGCTTATTGTATCCGTTGATGATTAGAAGTCTGTTTGCGTAAGGAATAAACTGTGTCCCAGGCTCATTCAGTTTTGGGATATGCCTTCCATCAGCAATTAGAACCCAGTCATTGTAGAATGCTGCTACAGATGAAGAGCCTTTGTTTCCCCACCAGTAGTAGAGAGCTCCACCGCTTTCTGCGATGTAATAGACCTGCTCAGTATTCTGTTTTGCCCATACAAACAGTGCATCAACTTTAGAATTAAAAAGTTGCTTGAATTTTGTTTGGTCGAGTCCAGGTGTGAAAGACGCTTCTGGATTCCACCAAGGTTCGATTCCACGGTCAAAAAGCCACCCTCCACCTTGCGGGTCAACCCTTGCAGCCGTAACATCATCAGCAGCATTCTGAGTTGGTGCTTGCCAACGCTGTTCAATGCCTGCTAAGTTATTGAAACTTATTCTTTGCTTACCTTGCGCGGCCATTTTAGTTTAACCTTCTTAGAGAGGTACTATCGTAGGGAGCATAACCATTACCGCCACCGATACCAAATTGACCTCTAACTACATCAGAATCGATGTGGTCAGTGTATCTCTTTTCGAGTGTTTTTACATCTTTGTCAATTCTGCGACGGTATGTATCTGACATTGCCATGTTACCAAGCTTCAGGTAGATTTCTTCAAGAGCCTTGTAGACAAGCAACTGATGAAATTCGTATGGCATCTGAGGAGTATCTGTAGCTTCAGCAAGAAGAGGTGGTTTGTAGACATATCGCATCTCTCCAATTCTAATGAAGTTCTGGTCAACTTTCGAATAATTAGCGTCAGAAGCAAGTCGAGTAACAGTTACGTCAAAAGCATCAACACGAGGATATGGACGAATTCTTAGATGTTGACCATCAATCTCAATGTAACGAGAGTTACCGTTGTCAATGCAAGTGAACTTTGTGATTGTTACGGTTGACAGTGTATCAACTACTAAAATCGGAAAGAGGTAGTTTGGAACGTTTCTTGTTGCTGACATTCCTGAGTTGTTGAATGTTTTCCAAGCTGGAAGACCAAGTCTTAATCCAGTAGAACGGTCAAAGTTTTCATTCCAAAAAATAATCTTCTTGTAGCCTTCCCACTGAGTTGGCTGAGTATCTTTTGTCTGAAATGTATCAGCAATGATTTCTTGGTTGTCCCAAGATAGAAATTTGATGGTTAGACTGTAACTTGTAGGAGGTGTTTGAACAGAAGTAAATTTGATAGTTTTTGGTTCTGAAAGCGCGCCAATTTGTCCATCTTTGATAAACGCCCAACATACTTCTAAACTTGTGTTATTTGAGAATCCTTCGTTGTTTGCAAGAGAACCAGACTCTAAAGAAAGAGTTTCACCTGGTGCAATAAACTGTGGAGGTGTCCACACGAAAGCTTCAGCATATGCTGCTTTGTAGTCAGTTCGAAGGTTGAGCTCCTCATCTCTTCGCGGCAATATAGCTCTTAATTTGCCGTAGGGAGGTAGTGCACCTGAGCCTACATTTGAAGGATTGTCTCTATGCGCTAGAGAGAGGAGCTCTAAAGTGTCGTTGGGAAGTGAGTAGTAACGCTTTTTAATTACCCAAGCTTCAGAATCAACATCAGTTGTGCCAATAAAAACTTGGTCAAGAAGAATTTCACTACCACTTACAACCTTAGAGATGATGTATTCGTAGTTGTCAAGGTCAAAGATAGCGCCTTCCCAATCGTCAGGTGTAAGTCTGTCCATTGTTGTTGAGAAAGTGACCTGTCGGCTACCTTTTGTCACTGAAGCATTGACAGCAGTTCCTGTAGTAGTGTCACGAGTTGGAAGAATATCTGGAAGAAATTTGAACTGCTTAAGTTTCTGAGAAAACGTCCAGCGCTTCAGCGACCACAAGCTCAGATAGGCGTCATTTAGAAGACCATCAACCTGGTCATTAAAGCCTTGAAGGTCTGGAGAATAGTCAAGAGTGTTTTTTACCTTCTCTCTTAGTGCTGTTAGATTCATTTGTAATTCTCCCTATTATCTTAATTATATATACAACCCGTTGTGAGTATCAAATACAAAACTGCCTCACCCCGAAAGAGTGAGGCAGCCAAAAGCCTAATCAAAGATTAGAAGCGTTTGTAAACCCAAACTGCAGCTTTGTTAGTTGGAGAGTCAGCCTCAAGAGCAACTCCACAAACTGGAACATCGGCTGCAGTTGCGACATCTGCACGACCAGCTGTTGCAACTACTGAAAGAGGGGACCCAGCAACGACTGCAGCATTAACGTTTACAGCTTCGGCGTATCCGCCGACTACAACGTTAATTTTGCTTCCTGCAGTTAGCAAGCCATCAGTCTCAGCTGAACCCAAGCAAACACCAACCACAAGAGGGTTTCCAGTAGCAATAGCAGTTGCCTGGATTACGGTGAGTACGCGAGCTGCACCAGTTTTAGAGGTGTCAAACATAAGCCAGTCACCTACAGTAACTGTTGCACCTGCAAGGAATGTCTCGACCTGTCTACGGTTTGAAACATCAGGTGTAGAAACAGCAGTATAACTGCCTGGAACAGTTTTTGAAGATTCAAACGCGGTAGCGTCTAAATTCTGAATAAGATTCGAAGTAGCCATTTTTTATTCTCCTTTTTATTTTTGTTATGGTTTAGGATTCAGCATCGAAAAGGAGACCTTGGCCGCCGAGGAAGTCTGCAATGAGCTGAGCCTTGACGTATAGCTGAGCAGCGCGAGCTGTGGTTCCGCTAATGTATTCGAAGGGGCTCACGGCGAAGTCTGCATCGGAGTGGAAGACCAACTTGATACCGTCGTAGTTAAGCAAGTAAGCAGAGTAGAACCCTGCACCAGCTGAGGAGGAGTTAGCAGCGAAACCCATGATTGGGTCAGCTTCAACAATGGCACCGGCCCAACCTAGAGCAAGACGGCCACCGTTAAGAGTCTTCTCATCAACGTAACGCTCTTGAGCACGGAGGCTCTCACGGTAGAGTGAGAATGCTTTCTGGCTCATGATGACGTGCTTGATGTCGCCCATAGGAGCAACAACAGAAGCAGCAACACCAAGTTCAGTCATACCGCGAAGACCGTTGGTAGAAAAGGCGCCAGCAACGTCGAAGAACTGGTTCTGCCAGCCTGGGACGGGGAAGGTAACCTTGGAGATACCACCAACAACGTTGGTCTGAGCAGCTGGAGCTTCGGGCTCGATGAAACCATTTCCACCAGCAGTGTCACCGTTAAGGGTGTTCAGTGCAGTGAGAACAGTTGAGTTGCCTTGGAGCATCTGCTTGTTCATTTCTCTGCGGAGCATACCCATAACTGAGCGCATACGGGCTTCAACAATCTTAACGACTGCCTTGTCACCGCTGTTCTCAAGCTCTTCTTTCTTGGTTACAACGATTGGAGCGGTAAAATCGCACCAGTCGTAAACTGCTGGACGGAGGATGTCGTTAACAGCGAGTGAAACGGGCTCGTAGCCTGTAGCAAGCTGGGTGATTTGTGAATGCTCAGCTAGAGCGAGGGGACGCTGGATTTTGATACCACCGTCTTCAGTCTCAACGCCACCGTTCTTACGGATACCGTCAAGTAATGCAACTTTCTTGTAGAGTTCATCAACCTCTCCGTCTCTAATGCTGTATAGAGTCGAGGAGAGGAGGTCGTTACTAATAGCCATGATTTTCTCCTAATTTTTATTTTCTTAATTTATTATACTAAATTTTTGGATTATCCGCCCAATGCGGGTTCCGTTTGGACCTCCTCCCCAATTGTCGAAGCAGTGTCCTTAAGGGTTGCTTCTGTAGCCTGGGAAAGGTTGCGGCTTGTTTTACATATAAAGCAGTCTGCGACTATCATTTTCTTACATCACCCATTTGTTTATGGTACTGATAAGCTTCCCACGCCGAGTTAAACTTAGGCGTGCCTTTGGGAGAAACTGTTGAGCCTCCACCAATTTTCTGAAGTGTTTGGGCTCTTGTGTTCTTCTGTTCTGCAATACGCTTTCTTTCTTCACCAAGTTTTGATGAATCAATTTTTGCCTTGACAATGTAGAATGCGTCTTCCAATTTTAGTTCAGGTCTTTCTTGAAGCATCTGAAGGATTGGTGCTCTGTATTCAGGTTGTGTCAATTCAGGATTTTCTACCTTAAATCTTTCTAATGCCATTTTTCTCTGTTCAGCTTGAACTTGTTCCTGTGCAGGTTTCAACATGCTTTGTAGCATTAATGCAGCCTGTCGCTTTATTTCAGATTTCATGCCTTCTGGGTCAAACAAGTCATGCTCAGTTTCCATATCGACTGAATTTACTATTCGTGTAAGCGGTCCGTCAAGGACACCACTTTTAGTATTTGTTAGTTCTTGACGAAGACGTTCAATTTCTTTTTTCTCATTAGATAAAGACTGTGTTTTGCGGCTGTAGTCAGCTCTGAGATTTGCAATATGTTTTCGGACATCAGGCGGAACGTGCTGAAGCCAATGCGCAAGTGGTTTCATGCCCTTATGTTGAGCATCTTCTGTAAACTCTTCATAGTCTTGGGCATTTAAACGGATAAGTTCATCTATTGTGAGGTCCAATTCATCTTGATTGGGTGTCTCGGTTGCTTGGGCTTCTGCAACCGAGGTATCCTCTAATGGGGTCTCGGTGTTGTCAAACATTTTAGCTTTCTCCTGTTATTTGTTACCTATTTGTATCGTAATAAATGTAATTATATCTGCTAAATCGCCGAGTAAATCTTCGGCTTCAGCTTTATCAATTCCGCCACGTGCTGAACGGACAAGTTTTCCAATTGTCAGTCCAATTTGTGCCCATGGTAATTTAATAGTATCTGGTCTCATCACTTTTTAGCCTTTTTCTTACGACCAAAATCGGTCTTCATAGCTTTGTATGATTTTGGGCTGATTTTTGACTTTTTCTTTGACCTTGAAGTCCCAAGTTTTTTTCTTTTGTTAATATTAGCGTAAAGTCCTGGTGCTTTCATTTTTTCTTCTCCTTTTTTCCTTTGATGATGTCACGGTCGACTTTTGCGGCAGGACCACCAGTAAATGCACTTCTGACCCTTGCAGCTGCCCAAGCATGAGGATTTACGCCTGGACGACTTCCGCTTGACGCATAAGCCGCAAGTCCACGAGCATAAACTTTGCGAACTTTTGCTGGAGTCGTTCCATATTTTTTAGCCATTTTTGTGTAGCTAACTTTCTTTTTAGTAGGACTTTTTGCTTTTGGTTTTGTTTTTGCGGGCATAGTCTTTCTCCATTTTGTTTCTTAGTTTGAAAGCGGCAGACTTTTTTCCTGCCTTGTAAAGTGCTGAAGCTTTCTTTAGTTTTTTGTAACGTGTAGAGCCTTTTGGTGCTTTATACTGAGAAGGTAGTGATGACTTCTTTTTCATGTTATCTCCTGCTCTTTTTGCCGAGACATTTCCATTTCTTACGGCTAAGGTTGTTTGGACTGTTAGGGTCACGTGCCTTTTTGGCAGATTCTCCGCCTTTCTTCAGCATCTTTTCCTTGATACCAGCTGACCTGGCACAATAACTGTCGCCTTTTGATGTGCCAGGACTAATTTTAAAGCCTGGAGCACCGTATCCGACTCGCTTTTTACGACCTGTCTTTTTATTGACGACAACTTTAACAAACTTTTTTCCTTTAGGAACTCGTGCCATCATCTCCTCCTTTTACATTCTATCCATAAAAGCTGCATCAATTTCATCATCGCCCATTTCAGGCATTGGAGAGCGCTCTTCATCAACGGTGGACATCTCTTCTTCTTTCATAGGCTCTTTAAGGAAGCGCTTAAATTCCATGGACTTCTGAAGAGAGTTTAGTTTTCCAGCAAGAAGCATTAGACCAGTGTCGTCTTTAATGACCGATAAATCAATTGCCATATCAGGTGATACGACATCAGCTTCAATTGCATCATCAACAGCAGCCTTAAACATAGAAAGAACTCTGACAAAGTCTATTGGAAGTTGTCCTAATTCTTCACGAATTGCTGGGTAGTCAGGTTCTTGTCCAAAAAGAGGAAGCATTTTGTTTGTTTCTTTAACAAGAGGCATCAAAGCTCTTGGAGTAAACTTCCCTTTAGGAGCCATGTCCATAAACTTCTGCTCATCCATATATTCAGCTTCCTCTGCCATGTCTGACACAGGTCCGCCGCTCATCTCGACTTCGATTTCTACTTTTTTAGGGCCTTTCATGCTTTTCATCATTTTTGAATTACTCCTTCTGTGTTATATGTATCGTCGACTTTGCCACTGAGACAATCCTCAGCAGACCAAGTTGCGGCAACGGCATCTTCAGGTGCCATAGTTTTTAAGTTCTCTTGATAAGTGTGTGCATAATCTGCTTGAGCTTGCCACTTTTCTGACAGTTTGGCTTGTGTTTTTTCAATCCAACCACTGCCTAAGTCAGATTCTGGAATAAAACCTCTCTTTTTCATCTCTTTTGCTTCTTCATGTGTGTTAGCAACTTTCTTGCCAAGAGAAGGTGACCATTGACCGCCATCTAGCCCGTTAGACCAGCCTCCGTGCCAAAGTCCAGGTGTCTTTGCTGTTAGCGAAGGAATCCTCAGAGCATAAGAGCCGTCTAAATTGATAAGTTTTTTTGGAATTGAGACACTACTTTTAAAGAATTTCTCAAAAACTTCATCTGTAGCGACACCATCTGCTGTATATATGCGAAAATCGTAAATTGGCAAAGTAATCTCCTAAAGTTTATTAACGATTTGTGCTGCTGAATTTATTTGTTCACGAGGACCCCCTTCTAATCTACTTGCAGCAGCTCCTGTTGGAGCTCTTACAGCACCTTGTGGCGCTGCTGCTGCAATTGCTTGGGCAGCTGCATCAGTAAATGTTTTTGGAAGCTCATAAGCTCTGACGATTTCATCTAGCAGCAAGTTACTTGGAACACCGAGAGACTGAAGAGTAGGAAGTAACGCAATGAGATTTTGCTTCTTCAGCGCATCAGCAAGTGGCTGTGAACCCTGGTCAAGTGCCACAATTTTAAACTGAGAGTCAATATCACTAGGCGTAACTACCACAGCTTTTCCATCTGCTTCAACAACAGCCTTATCGCCCTCTTCAGCAAGCAAATAGATGAAGCGTAGATAACATTCAGTGATTTTTTCAATCAAAGAGTCTCTCTCACGAGCCAGTTTGCCCATTTCAGAAGCAGCATATGAAGCAATGGCTGTGATTTCTGTAGCTGAAGCTTTAGTAGGCTCGCCAGCAAATGTCTGAATGACAGAACCGCGGTTAATATCAGCTTCAATGTAGTTGCTGTACCGGTCAAAGTTAGACGAAATAGGTGTGACACCAACTTCTCGAATAACACCATCAAGTGAGTCATGGTCAACGGCAATCATGGCACCATCAATACCTGCTGTAATTTTAGCAAGTGCCTCTTCGTCCATTGTGCCCTCTTTGTAGATGTATTGACGAGAGTCACGACGAACTGAGTTAGCCCAGTAAGTACGGAGAATATTCTTTTCGTAGAACTGGTCATAAACACGACCCATTGCAGAGATGCCTTCCATAGGAGAGTCAGGAATTCGGCTGTAGTAAAGTGTCTGAATGGGTGGCAGAGGACGATTGTCACTTGTTCTTAGTGGAATCTCAGCTCTCTGTAAAAGTTCCTCACCAAGTTTCCACTGTGGTGACCAGAAATAGACTTCATCAGCAAGTAAGTCATAAAGTTCTACAATCTGAATATAGAGGTAAGAGTCTGGAAGGTCATCGATGGACTGCCGCGCTTGACCGTCATATCTTGGCATCGCATTAGATGGTCCGTATTTATCGAAATAGTCAAGTTTTGGAATGGCTGTGAATTTTTTATCTCCAAATCGAGCTTTGGCATCATCTACTGTCAGGAAATATGTATGACCGATGAAACGTTGCTGAAGTGAAGAGCCAGCATCTCTGTCAACGATGACCTCCCAAGGTGGTATTGCAACTACTTCAGCTTTATCCAACATAGACATAGAAGTCTGAGGAATAAGCTTGAGTGCAGAATAGTCGTAAATTAAAGCAAGACGTGAAGCATTTTCAATTTGTTCACGCTTACGGAAAAGCCAGCGGTTAGCAATTGCTTGTGCAGCTTGTGGATTAGCAGGTTCACCTGTACTAGCGGCAATATCTTTACCGATGACAACAGCCGGAGCCCGAGTAAACAGAGAGGCAATGTAGCTTTCGATATAAGAATATGCATCAGGTGTTTCGACCCGAATCATAGAAGCATCGTAGTCTAGACTTCTCCAAAATTTAGTTTCATAGACATCGCGATATTTCTTCATCTCTGAAGACTTTTCTTGCCAATAGTCTTGATGCTCTGAATTGATGATTCTGATAAGTCTGATTATGTCGTTTTTGTTCATACATATCTCCTGGTCGGGCCACAACTAACGCCGTGGTTGAATATAATTCTGTCTACTCTACGTTGTTTTATCCAGTCTGGGAGGATATTTCTTTCAGGTAATTTAACTTTGTCTAAACACTGACAAGCTAATGCAAGGGCCATTGCAGAGTCTGAGTGTGCACCTTCGACCCGCTGTAGTTCAATTGTTCCTCGTTCAGAAACTGTAATAGCACGAAGTTCATCATAAGTAGACTTGTCAATATGACGTATTTCGCTACGCGTAAGTTTAGTACGCAGTCCTTCAAAGATTTGGGCCTTAGTTTTGGCAGAAGTCACCCAGTCTTTGCCGTCGCTTGCTTTCCAGAAGTGTCTCCAACCTTCATGACGCATCTGATTAAGAACAATGCCACCAAAGTTGTTTGATTCTACCAAAACATGGGCGTAGTTATACTCAGTTGCAATGTCAATTATTTGCTCAGCTAAAACAGTAGGCTCTGTTTTGTTACTCCGCCAAACTGCACAAGGTGAGCCAGTCATTTTGGACATGACAATGATGACTGAGTAGTCACGACCAATACCGGCAGCAACGTCGACTCCAATCGCGTAGCTGTCACTTACATCAGGTTCTTCAAAAACTGTCCAACCGTAGTCATCAGTAGAGATAATTTCGACATCAGTAAAGTCTTCCTCGTGGAAAAAGGTGTCACCAGCAACTGTGTAAGCTTCTTCAGGAGATGCTGGAAATTCACGACGAAACTTTTCTAAACCTAACTTACCGATGCGCTGACGACGCCAAAGTAGTTGTCCGTCAGACAGTTCATAACGAGTCTGAAGAGCTTCTTCGTCACCTCGCCATTCTAACTGAATAGGCTCACCATCGTCATCGAGAGGAATTGGCATGGTGTAAGCTTTATGTGCAAACCACGGGAAAAATAGACGTGTCCACTGGGCTTCACCTTTTTCTGCTCTCATCCACTCTTTTTGAACACCGTCACCCCAATGGTTTGCGGTAGATTCCATGACCATTTTTCCACCGTTTAGAGCAGCAATGGCTGTGGCTTTTAATTCTTCAGGGTTGTCAGCAAAAGCAAATTCTGAAATGTGAAGAGCGTTGCAAGAAAATGACCGAAGTCCGCCTTTACCTTCAGCACTTACAGCAATGACACCCGCACCGGTGTCTGCAAAGCGTAATTCTGTGCCGTTATCAACTGAGATACCACGCTGAAGACGAGCGGGTAGAGTGTCGTGCATATTCTTGATGATGCCTAGTAGATGTCGAGCAGAATTGGTCTTGTGAGACATGGTGGCTAGAGTAATAGGCTCTATAGAGACATACGCTTTCCAAAACATCCACGCACAAATAATCGTTGAGGAACCGATTTGTCGTCCTTTCAAGATAAGCAAGTCTTCGTCTTCTTCTTCTAACGCTTGAACAATTTCTATTTGCTCCTGATTAGGAATGAGATTGACACGGGCACCCTTCTTGTCAATGATGCGTAGACGAGAGATGAATTCTAACGGGTCTTGTAGAACTTTATTCCAAGGTCCTGACAACAGCTTGAGGATGGAAGCACCTGACGCTCTATTTTTAGCAGGAGGCACTTATTCATCCTCGTCTTCAGTATCTTCGTCTGCGACAACTGAAAGAGGAGGAGGTTTGCCCCAATCCCCGTAACCTTCGTCTTCTTCAGCGCTCTTATGTCCGCCTCGAACACGCTCAAGATTGACTAATGTGTTTACAAAGCCTACGATGTCACGTCCATTAAAAGTTCGACTCTTAGGTGACACTCCTTTTTTGATTTCTTCTTCAGTTAATTTAAGACATGACCAAATAAAGCTTTCAACATCTTTTTGGCGATATGACCTGCGCATGACTAAGTCGACACTTTCTCTACGTGGCATATGTTCCTCCTACAACTATAAATATACTCTTTGTTCCGACTATGTTTAGTCACTGGGTGTCGACTCGACACCTAAAAAGTCTGCCGCTGCCGGGAAAAATTTTGGGACTGTCAAGGGTACCGCTCCTTCGGCGGTGCCCTATATTATTATACATTCTTAGGACTTTAACGCATCATCATAACTTATCTTATCTATCT
>Ga0181356_1001021_pt1 | contig 12335 bp, 7 predicted proteins | sample Fa13VDMM110SN_FD_130104 | JGI IMG/M metagenome (GOLD analysis project Ga0181356, IMG submission 130104) | Freshwater viral communities from Lake Michigan, USA - Fa13.VD.MM110.S.N | ecosystem: Environmental > Aquatic > Freshwater > Lake | place: USA: Michigan | collected 2013-09-24 | reverse complement strand
GTGGAGGTGTGGTATTGAATGGTGGAGACACTGCGACAAATGTTAGGTGGGTGCAATGCCTTACCAACTGCGTGTTCACCACATTTACTGCGTCGAATTTGACAAACAGTTCCGACATTGCGAGTATTACGATTCCTGCGGGAGTTGGTATTGGTGGCAAGATTGAGACAGTTACGTTGACTAGCGGTTTGGCTATTGCTTATTCCAAGTAATGAGTCAGTTTGCACAGAGTGGTAGTGCAATGGATGAAGGACAATCCTCTGATGGGGATGGTGGATTCCTGAGTGTCAACCAGCGACTACAACTAAACCAGCTAGAAGTTGGTGAGGTGAGAGAGTCGTTGAATGGACGGATGGAAGGATATTGGAAGCCGAGGAAAGGAGTGGTAGCACGGACTGAAACATTGACCAGTGGCGGTAGTCCGTTGCAGTTGCCATTCTTTCTGATTGGAACTAGCGTTGCAATTACTGCTGCATCTGTGACCAGCAATGTGGTAACGCTGACAACAGCATCGGCTCATGGATTGACAAATGGTTCAGCGTTTAGCACCAGTGGGATTATCTACACTACTGGGACGAATCCAAACAATTCGTTTATTGCGACTACGGCAAGTCTAACAAGCATCACCTACCCACTTGTTGGCGGATCTGGGACGTATACGACAGACGCCACTTCTGAGGTTCTTACCTCTGCATCTAAGACTATTAGCTCTGCTACTGTTTCTTCTGGCGTTATCACGATTACTACCTCAGTAGCTCATGGATTGACTGTGGGTCAGACGGCATTAGCGCGAGTTACTGGGCTAGCTGGTGCCACAACTCCTGCCAATACGGTGATCAATGGTGATTTCTCCATGACTGTGCTTAGTTCAACCACATTAAGCTATTCCGTGCCTGGGTTGACTGTCTTAGGTGCATCGACTGGCACACTGTCAACTACTCCAATCAATGACGCTGCTAACGTAAACGTCAGAGCATCTTGCTTATTCAGCGATCCAAACTCTAGTAATGCTGAGAGCGTGGTGTTGGCATTGGATACTAAGGCAATCTTAGTTAATCTGAATGGCTATACTACGCAGGACATTGAATACCCTGAAGGTCAGTCAGTATCTGGAGACACCGATATGATACAAGCGTTTGATCGTGTGTATTTGTTCCGTGATGGATTCCAAGCGTTTGAATGGTTCCCTAATGGACGGCAGATCGAGAGTGCTAGTTCTAGTGCGTTCACTGTAACCATGAGGATTAAAGACCATGGTTTAAAAGTAGGAGATGAAATTATTGTTAGCGGTCTGACTGGAGGAACACCAGCTAATGGCACGTTTGATGTTGTGTCTATTACTGATAAGGATGTATTTACATATACTTTTACAACATCCCAGACGCAGACATTTGTAGTTACAAATGCAATACTGAAAGCTGGGTTTACCTTAGTGCCTGGAGGAGCATACACTCAGCCACAGGTTTTTGTATCCACCACGGGAACAGTAACAAACGGAGTTGTTAGCCTAACGGTTAGTGGTAATACAACCATTATTGCTGGTGACACAATTGTTGTATATGAAACAAACATTCCAACATTTAGTTCTATTTCTGGACAATCGTTCGAGGTGCTAAGTGCAACAGATACAAACATTTCATTCATTGCTCCAGTCGCTAATTTAGCAAGTATTCCTGGATCTCAACAGATTGAGTTCGGCGGCAGGTTTAGTGTAGGTGGTGGGTTCATCCATCAACCAGCCCCTCCTTGGGGTGTTTACTTTCAGCGTAGGTTGTGGGTTCCGTTTTACTACACTCCCGCTGGCACATTTAGCTCACCAACCTATACAGACAGGAAGATTACCGATGAGATTTCCGTTTCTGACATTTTAGATAGCCACACATTCGACCAGATTGCTAATCAGTTTCGGATTACTGGTGGAACTACTGACTACCTTGTAGCTATGCAGGGGTTCTATGATGACAAGCTAGTTGTCCTAAATCGTAATAGCTTACACTTGATAAGTGGGACTACTGGAAGTCTAACCGATACCAAGGTTACGCAGTTGACCACCGAAGTAGGTTGTCTAGCTAGGAAAAGCGTTGTTATGAAAGGCAATGCTATGTTCTTCTTGTCCGATGACGGAGTTTACGCCATTGAGTTCCTAAATGATTACAATCTTCGTGGTGCAGATGAGCCTATTTCCAAAAACATCCAGCCATATATTGATAGAATCAACAAGAACCTAGCTAAAGACGCTGTTGGAGTGCTGTTTAATAACAGATACTACCTTGCAGTAGCACTAGATTCCACGGCAGGAGCTAATAATGCCACTGGAAACAACACAATTTTAGTTTTTAACTTCCTAAACAAAGGGTGGGAGTCGATTGATACTTTTGGAGCTAGTGATTTTTTGATAAAAAACCTTGTTGTTGGTAGTGCCGCTGAACGAAATAGCATTTATGCGGTAACATCTCTAGGTGGATTGCATGAACTAGAAGCATTTGAGTCATCTAGCGACACCTTGCTTTCAAGTGGTGTCATAACTAGCTTTTCTATCAACTCGTCCTTAACAACTAGGGGGTATGCCCTTGGTAATCTTGACCGCAAACGATTTACAGACGGCCAACTTACCATGCAGTGTGTTGATGGTGGTTTGGGAGAATATGACATCTCCTTTGCCGCTGAAGATCCAGACAACAACCAAGAGATTGGCACTACAACTACCTTCCTTGATGGAGTAGTTCTTGGAACAGGGTCGTCTTCTGAAGATGAAACAGGCAACATTAGGTTTCGTCTAGGTGGCATTAGAGGGTATCTAGGAACCTTAACCTTGACACGGACAATCGGTTCTCCTAAGATAACTTCTATCAAAGTCACTGGTTCCGTGACAAATAGACAAATCATTTCACAGAAATAATATGGCAGGAGTAGTAAATACCACCAAAACTTTCGCAACCAACGAGGTTATCACAAGCACGTTGATGAATAACATCATCGACGAGACGGAGTTTACTTCCGATGCTCTAGCCAATGGAACCCTGGCGATAACTGGTGGCAAGATGAAGGTTGCAACGGGTAATATTACGGCCAATGAAATAGCAGCAAATGCCGTAACTGGAACTGCAATCCTCGATGGCGCTATTACCAACGCAAAAATCAACGCATCCGCAGCGATTGATTTGTCAAAGCTGGCTACTGGAGCATTACCTACTGCAATTACAATCGCATCTGCTAACATTGTAGATGGGACTATTGTTGCCGCAGACATTGCTAGTGCTGCGATTACCGCGCCTAAGCTAGACGGAGCGCAGACTGGAACTGCTCCAGTTTATGGAATCAGAGCGTGGGCAAATTTCGATTCTACCACAAATACTAATGCAACTGGAACTTATTCCAGAACTGGAACTACTACTGTCACAGTCACTGTGACTGGTCATGGATTGATTGTTGGTAATTTAGTCTTTATTGATTACGCCGTTGGGACTGGAACCGCTCCATTTGACGGTCTTTATGAGGTCTCGGCAGTAACTAATGCAAACATATTTACGGTTACAAGCAGCGCGTCAACATCGTCAACTGGAACTGTTACTCTTTTAAGGAAGACAATCAGTGCAAGTGGAAACATATCTTGCATCTCGGCGGCGGCTGCTAGCCCTACGATTCCTCCAACTAGTAATGACAGCGCACAAAATGGTTACTACGTGGCTAATTTCTTAATTGCTATGCCTAGTGCTAACTATTCCATCCTTGGAACCTGCGCTACAGCGGCATCTTTTGTAAACACTTCTGGAAACAAGGTGCTATCTGGGTCTCCAAACAACGCTCAAAGTTGTAGGATATTGACTATTGATACAAGCAACAACGACCCAGTAAGCAATCTGCATAATAGCATTTCCATTATTGGATGAACCCACACTTAGAAACCGCTCTTGAACTTTATAAATCAAATGACATCGACATCCAAAGCCTTATCGGTTGGCACTTGTGTCATGGGATTGTTGTCTGTAATCCTAAAGTTTTTGCCTTATGCTTTCACTCCAATAGTAATGATCCTGAAAAAGCTGTGTCATTTGAAGAAGCAGATACACTTTACGTTACTATGTGCTGTGGAAACATGGCTAGTGGACTTGGGGTTTTTAGAAATGACTATGATTACATTTCCTTTCGGAGAGATTTCAAAGGATCAATCCGCACTCGCTTGCTAAATATGAAAAAATTCTATTCAAAACTACAATAATTATGGGATCAGCACCAAAAGTAAAAGCTCCTAAAATGGATATTGGCGCAGACATCTGGAACTATGTTTCTGGAATGTCTAAATCACTGCCTGGAATCATTTCACAGGAACAGCAATTTCGTCCACAGCTTCAAGGGTTAAACCTTAGTGACATCCAGTCGTTTTTGAGTGGTGCAGGTGGACAACAAGGAATCTTTGGTCTTAGTCGAGAGGCAGCGCAACAAGCTGGAATGGGACTAGGTGAAGCTCGCCAAGCAGAACTTGGTCAGATGACAGGGCAAGCAGGACTCACCAGAGGCTTAATGCAGGGTCTTTCCCCCGAACAGGCATATGCAGTTCAAAATGCTGATGCAGAGGCTAGACGGGCATATGCGTCCTCGCAATCACTAAACCCACAAGAACAGCGCGGATACCAACAAGCCGCGAGAGAAGGCGCGTCTGCCGCTGGTCGTATTGGTGGCAATGCGGCTATTGCATCGGAAGTTATGGGGCGCGAGGAAATGCTTGCCAGAAAAAGAATGGAGGCAGCACAAGCCGCGCAGAACTCATACAACCTTGCTCAAGGATTCTATACGCAGCCTGGCCTTAATCTTTTAAGCTCCGCACCAATGTCGTATCAACAAGGGCAGAACTTCTTGCAGACTGGACTAGGTGCCATTGGTGCAGGAACTCCACAGTTGTTTGATACTTCTGTTGGACTCAACCTTGGCGCGGCACAACGGTCAAACCAACTAGCTGCACAATCTGCTAACGCACAGGCAGCAGCAGCGCAAAACGCAGCAATATATGGAGCTATTGGGAAAACAATAGGAGCTGCTGGAGACGTTGCGGCTGCCAAAGTTTCTGATCGTAGATTAAAAACCGACATTAAAAAGGTTGGTGTAACAGAATCTGGATTACCAGTGTATACCTATAAATATAAAGGTAGCAACGTAACTGAAATGGGCGTTATGGCTCAAGACGTTGAGGAAGTGTTTCCTGAAGCTGTTGAGGAAATTAACGGATTCAAGGCGGTTCATTACGATCTAATCAAATAATATGGCAACTTACGGAAGTGGACAAATGCTAGGCTCTGGAATCAACCCAGAGTCATTCAAACAGGATTACAGTGGGTTTTCTCGCGCTGCTGAGATACAAGCTCAGGGGTTGTCTAACCTTGGTGGCAGTATTGCAGGTGCCATTAAAGACTATGGTGAGATGAAAAAGTCACAGCAAGAAGATGAGCGTGCTGTTCAAAAATCTAAGAGCGTAGCAAAAGCTATTGGTGATTTGATTCCAGATTTGAAACCAACGCTTCTAAACTCGTTGACAATTCTTGATAATAAAGAACTTCCTCTTAGCCAAAGAAAAGCCGAAGCTGAGGCCATTTCTGATATTCTTAATTTGGGTATTGGGGAAATTCGTAACAGATCAAGTGTGGATCTAGAAAAACAAAAGATTGGAGTTGATAAAGCCTACAGAGAAGCTCAACTTGAAGCAGCAAAACGTGCTGCCGCTGCTGCTGAACTAGAAGCACCTCCAACAAAAACTACTTCAGTTTCTGGTGGAGATCAGGATGTCCAATGGGATAAAGCATCAAGAACGTGGGTGCCAATTCAAACATCTGGACTTAATGCTGCAAAACCTGCTCCGACAACAAGCAATCTTATTGATTTTGTTAAGAACCTTGAAGGATTTAGTCAAAAGTCTTACGATGACTATAAGCAAAGAAGCATTGGCTATGGAACAAAAGCTAAGCCTGGAGAAGTTGGCATCACTGAGCAAGATGCAACTGATAGACTAGGTTCCGAACTTTCTGTGAACGCCAAAAGAATCGAAGAAGCAGCAAAGCTAAAAGGCACTCCATTGAGTCAAAATCAATTTAATGCACTAGCTTCTTTTGATTACAACACTGGACAAGGTGTTAGCTTGATTGAGCGTTTTGGAGATAAGCCACAAGAGTTGGCTGACAAGATGCTTGAATACACAAAAGCGGGAGGAAAAGAACTTCCTGGTCTTGTTAATCGTAGACGTATAGAAGCCGCCTTGTTCTTGTCGCAACCTAATCAGCAACAAACATCAGGAATGCAAGGAATGGTTGGGTTTAAGCCAGATAAGCCTAAAGATGAAGTTGAAACATTTAGTCCTGCAACTGTCGATGGAGTTCGTGGACAAGTAAGCAATTTGACTAAAAGATTTTATCCAGACAAGCCTAGTTCTGCAGAATTAAAATTGGAATACTTAGAAAAAGCTGCAGCTGCTTATGCTGCTGGGGATAAACAAAAAGCACTTCGTTTCGCAACAGCTGCTGGTGTTGGTGGATTGTATGGTAATCTTACAATAAAAGATTTGGACGAATACTTTATGGGCAGTGTTCAGCCGCCACCCCCAACCAATCCCGTAGCCCCACAAGAATCACCAAATCAAGGAGTGAATCCTCAACCTGCTCCACAAGCTGCTCCTAAAACAAAAAGATCTCTTGAAGAAATTGCTCCAACTCGCAAACAGTAATTATGCCTGAACTCACAAGAGATATTTTGAATGATGCTCGCATCGAAGGTTACACCAATGATGAAATAATAGCTCATGTTACAAAAGATCGTCCTGATATTCTGGATGCGTTAGAAGAAGGTTATTCTCTTGAAGAGATTGCAGATCATTTTAGCAAGAACGCTCCACCTAAACCAGAAGCAAAAGAAGAAGACCCAAGTTTAGGTCGTGTTGCTGCGGGTTTGGCTGCCGAACTTGCCGTAGCAGAAGGGGCTAAATACGCAGGAGCGGCAGCAGGAGCAGGGCTTGGTGCATCAGGATTACTTGCTGCTCCCATAACAGTTCCTGTTGGCGCTGCTGGAGGATATATTACAGGAGCGTTAGGAGGTGGATTCGGAGGATCTGTTATCGCTCAAAAAATCGAAGGTAAAAATGAGATTGATTACGGCAGAGCCACAATCGATGCTGCTCTTAATCTTCTTCCTTTCCAGAAAGTTGGAAAGGTTGGTAGTAAGTTAAATAAGATTACTAGCGCAATTGCCAAGCGACCTATTAGATCAGGTATGGTTATGGGTGCAGTAGCAACTCCTTCTTACATGGCTTCTGAAGAAATCCAGAATAAGAAAGATTATACTCTTGATGACTATCTGAAAGCAACTGGAACTAGTATGGCATTAGGTGCTGGCATGGGTGTTCTTGAAAAGAAGTTGATTAATAGTGTTCAAAAGATCAGGAACAAAACCCCTGAAGAAATCAATAAATTGATTGCCGCTGGTGACCCATCGACCATTGAGCTGGTTGACAACATGACCGCTGGTCTTACTCCGCAAGAGCTAAGAATGACACCATCGAATGTTAGCGATTATTTTAAAAACATGATGCGTGACACTACTGCTAAAGCATTTCCTAGCAGAGTGCTTGGGTATGACGCAACAACTGCCGTGAAGAAAGCAAAGGCTTCTATTGAAGCTGCCGAGGGGACTGCCGCGAATCTAGGAAAGCAGATTGATGACTACCTTGAAAAGAACCCGCAATATCGTGATGATGCAATAGCTGTTCTTAATGGGGAAACGCGACCTAATCTCCCATCCGAGTTGCTTGATAATCTTCTATATGGAAGATCAAGAATACAAAAAGAACAACAGAGAATGCTTGATATGCATAACTCTGGTGAGAAATTGCTACTTAATAATAGAGCAGAGGTCATTGAGGATAGCTTGAATCGTGGAGATTACTTAACTAGAGCTTACAGATTTTTCCAAGATGCAAACTATAAACCATCAAAAGAAAAGTATGATGCATTAAAGGATAGTCTTGTTAGAGATGGATTGAGTGAAGCTGATGCGAACAAATACTTGGCAGAACTTCAAGTTAAGATGAAGGGTAATCCAGAGGATTTTTCTAACTTTATGAAAGGCCCTGGAACTCCTAATGTCTTAAAAAGCAGAAAAGATGTATCTCCAGAATTGGAGGATTTTCTTGGGTTTATCAAGGAGCCTGGACAAGGAGTCGGCACCACAATGTCAGTTCTTAACCGAATCAATGAATACAATGAGTCCGATGCTAGAATGGCAAAAGCATTATTCGATTCTGGCGCAGCAGTAAAGGCAGAAAATGTAACGCAGGGATTGCAACCATTGAAGCTAAAGCGTGGCAATGCAATGCTTGATGGAGAAGAATTGTATGTTGATCCATCTATCCAAAGTGCTGTGAATAAAATTTATGCAAGCGGAATAGAAGATCAGAGCAACTTGCTGTCTAAACGATTCTTGCAAGATATTGGAGAAACTGCGGTATCTGGATTAAAATCAGCTAAGGTGCTTGGTAATCTTCCTTCTTATTTGATTCAGGCTCCAAGCAATCTTGCCATTACTCTTGCGTCAGGAATGAATCCATTTCTTGGATTAGGCAATGCTGTTAAGATATCATTGGGAACGCTTGCTGGCACAAAGATTGGAGGATTGCCAATGATTAAAAAAGTTGCTAATCAAGCCGCTCCATTGACTATGGATAAGTTTGAAGACTTAAAAAAACGTGGAATGATAACTGGCAATGTTGATTTTGAAGACCTTAAAGCTGGGCTTCAAGGCAAGCGTTTGGGTAGAGCATTTCAAAAAGCAGCAGACGTTCCTGGTCGAATATATAGTTTGCCAGACAACATTTTTAGGATTGTTAATTATGAAAACAATGCAAATGTCTTAAAGAAAATGGCTCCAACTGCTACGGATGAGCAGATCAAAGAAATGGCAGCAAGGCTGACAACAAAAACATATCCCAATTATGATTCAATAAGTCCTGAGATAAAAGAACTTTCAAGAGCTGGGGTTCTGCCTCAATTTGTAACATACTCTCTTGAATTTGTTAGAAGCCAACTAGCGCAAGCAAAGACTATAAAGCAAATGATGGATGGCACCCTTACTGCAAAACTTGGCAGTGAATTTAAAGATATTCCAATCAATCAAGAGGCAATGAAAAAAGAGGCAGCAAAGCGTCTTGCTACTATGGCTACCGCATACGCCGCTGCTACATATGGAATAAATCAATTCAATCGAAACACGTTCACCGAAGAGCAAGAAAGAGCTTACCGCGATACAGTTGCGGCAAACTTTGAAAGAGATAAACCTCTTTTGCTTTATAAGAAAAAAGATAATTCGATTGGATCAATTAACACTGCTTATTACCTGCCTCAAACAATATCTTCTAATTTGGTGATGTCTGTTTTGAGGGGGGAAGATATTAATGAAGGAGGAGAAAACTTGCTAAAACTTCTTGGCAGTGAACTTATTGGAGAGGGGTCATTTGCCGCACAAGGAGTGAGTTCTTTGATTTCTGGCAGGGACTTTAAAACTGGAGACTTAATATCGAATGAACGTGATTTTGTTGGCAATAGACTTGATAGGTTAGAGAACTTTGGTAAAGAGTTTATACCTTCAACCATTACCGCTATGCAGAAGCCTGGTAAGACTATGCAAGAAAAACTTACACGGCAAGCGGGAATCCGAGAAGAAGTCAGAAAAATTCCAGAAGGATTTGGATTCAAGGCGCGTGAGATTCAAGAAGCTCTTGGCAACATTAAATCAACTATGTCTGGGCATCAATATAAGCTCAAGGATAGCAAGATTTCTCAACAAGAATACAACGCCCTAATTGCTGATGAGCAAAACAACTATACCAGCAATATGCAAGCAATGCTGGAGCATGTAAAGAATCTCAGAACCCTTGGAGAAACTGACGAGACAATCGTTCCTATGCTTAAACAAGCAAAGTTCTCAAGCCTAGATACACTCAACCTGCTTGATGGTAAAGTCACCCCATACAATCCAGTTAAAGAGAAAACCACATCTGAAGTTCTTGATGAACTAGTAGGTGCGAATGATTCCGATACTCGAAAGAACATCAATGATCTTGCTAGAAAAGACCCTGTTATGGGTAGAAAGGTTGCTGACGCATACAAAGATAGAGTGAGAACACAAGGAATTGTGCTTTCACCTAAAGAGGCATTGATTGCTGGATTGCCAACTATTGAAAAAGTAGAAAGAATTTATCCACAAATTCAAGCAAGCACGAATCCAGATGGCGAGATAAGAAGATTGTTTAAGAAAAAAATCTTGACTACAACTGATGTTCAAGCGATTGAAAGGAACCGCAGAGCAAACTCTAATTAGAGTTAAGCCTCTGCGGTTAAACCAAACCTATGAGTGAAGAACAACTCCAGAAGCTAAAAGAGAATTATTACGACGAACGTGCGGATAAAGCCGAATGGTTTCTGGAGGTCAGAGAACGTGCCAAGTCTCTTTCGCGCAACAATATCGAACACTACGCTCCAAACAAGGCAGCGTTGGCTTTGTATCTATTGGCGCAAGGGGCGAGAATCAGCGAAATCCAGAAGAAGACTGGAGTCGGTCGTGACATCATTCGCTCGCTGGAGTGGAGGCACAACGACACTCTAGAGACAAAGCGCAAGGAGTTTTCCATGCGATACGCTATTGCCGCGCAGGAATACACCGACCTGCTTTTCGAGCGAGCAAATCAACTCTTCGACGATCCAGATAGTCTTGCTAAAATCTCTCCAGAGAAGCTGGCAATTACTGTCGGCATTCTCACGGACAAAGCTGCACAGCTTACTGGCATGGCAACTACTGTCGTGGAGCATCGCAAAGGTGCTAGCCTAGATGACGCTGCAAACCTCATTAACGAGGCAAAAAGCCGCATTGCTAAGAGCAAAGTAATCGACGCGGAAACAGTATGATTTGGAGAGCGCATCAAATCCTAACTCCACCAACGGATGATGAGTTAGTTCAGATGACACCCGAGGAGGTGTTGTCAATACATCGCATATACCACGAAGCGATTGAGAACGCCGAGAAAGACCCGTATCAGTATGGGTTTCGTTTACCACACTGGACAAAGGCTGAGGAGCAGTTGCATGAGGTTAATGAAATCCTAGCTCTAGGAGGCAACCGCAGCGGCAAAACCCAGTGGGGAGCATTCTCTGTAGTCCGTGCTGCCGTGGAGAATCCCAACTCTGAGATATTCTGCTTCGCGCAAACGTCCGAGGTATCAATCCGCCAGCAGCAAAGTGCCGTCTGGTCATGGTTGCCAGAGTATCTAAAGACCAAGTTTACTAGCTCCAATGCTTACATCTCCTACAAGAAGAAGACAGGATTCACAGACTCCTCGCTAATTCTGCCTAATGGATCACAGATCATCTTCAAGACCTACTCGCAGTATCAAAACAACCCAACGATTCTGGAAGGTGCCGAGCTTGGGTCTAGGAATCCAGTCTGGCATAATATCGGAGTATGGCTGGACGAATACCTTCTTGGTGTTGAGCTTATCAACACGCTCCGATTCCGTCTTGCTACTCGTAACTCCAAGATGCTAGTAACATTCACCCCTATTGACGGATGGACGGATGTTATCAAGGAATATCTAGATGGAGCAACCACCATCGAAAGTCGTCCTGCCGAGCTACTGAATGGTGAGCTAGTCCCATACGTCCAAAGATCGAAGAAGCTAAATGCTTCTGTGCATTACTTCCACTCGCAGGACAATGCCTTTGGTGGTTACGAGCGCATCAAAGAGACGCTGAAAGGCAGAACAAGAGAGGAGATTCTTATCCGCGCCTACGGTGTCCCGATGAAGTCCCACGCTACCAAGTTCCCAAAATTCAACAAGGTAGTAAACGTGGTTGAACCAGACAAGATTCCCACCACAAACGTCACCAGATACCACGTCATCGACCCTGCTGGATCGAAGAACTGGTTTATGTGCTGGATTGCCGTAGACGAGACCGGCACAATGTGGGTGTATCGAGAATGGCCTGGAGTCGATGTGGGTGACTGGGCTGAGTGGCGAGGTGGTAAATGGGTTCCTGGAGAAGGTGCCAAAGGGCAAGGTTATGGCATCCGAGACTACGTGGACCTTATCCAAGAAATGGAAGGCGACGAGGAGATATTTGAACGTCTAATCGACCCGCGATTAGGTGCTGCCAAGTATCAAGTGCAGGATGGATCATCGTCGATTATCGAGGATTTGAACGACATTGGCATGGTCTGCATCCCAGCCCCAGGACTAGACATTGACGATGGATTGCAAGCATTGATCGGGAAAATGGCATGGGACACAACTAAGCCGTTGGATTCTG
>Ga0181356_1001020_pt1 | contig 12337 bp, 15 predicted proteins | sample Fa13VDMM110SN_FD_130104 | JGI IMG/M metagenome (GOLD analysis project Ga0181356, IMG submission 130104) | Freshwater viral communities from Lake Michigan, USA - Fa13.VD.MM110.S.N | ecosystem: Environmental > Aquatic > Freshwater > Lake | place: USA: Michigan | collected 2013-09-24 | reverse complement strand
TTTCCTGCTTCAATAGCAGATTGACGTTCTGTTAAAAGTTCATCAAGTGAGCATTTGAAAAGATCTTTCATCTTAAAAGTTTTAAAGGGTGAAAAGCTATATAATTCTACAATGAGTGGAATTATTGATTGTTTGCAAATGTGGGTAAAATGTGGGTAGATTGATAATCATCCACCTACAACACTAACTATCAACTAGTTACAAGATTAATTTAGCTTTATACATATGTTATTATATATAAAAAAAGGTTGGGGCGAAGCCCCAATCCTTTTAAGCAAATTAAATGCTAAGCGCAATGCCTGCCTCTTTTAAGAAATTGATTTTATCTTGGTAGATTGGATTAATGCCCAAGATCAATTGACCATTAACATACTTACCGCCATTATAATCCTGAACATCAGCAGGATTGTACTGCAATCCACCAACATAATCAGGTAAAGATGTCAAATTAGTTCTAATATTGATGTCACCATCAATGAACATAATTTTACCTGATTTACTAATTGCAAATGGAGAATTTTTAGAAATTGAAACAGTTTTCATTTTTAACATTTTATGTGTGAGGTAGCAACATCGCTAAAACTAAGGTAGGGTGTTGGTGGGAGTTACTACACGCTAACACAACTATAAAAAATTTTAAAAAAAATTTTGAAAATAAAAAATTTAAGTTTACCTTTGCCAAGTACTTTGTATTATATACAAACCACCTGTGAGGGTCTCAACAGATAAATAGCAGGTTAGAAGTTGGATAGTAGGTCCAGGTCTGAAATAAAGACTAAACATAGGGCTGAGGTTTCTCCAATAGGTACACAAAGAAAACTTCAATTAACAGGACTACCACCATAGTGTAAGGGAAAGAGTAGAACTGGGCTAAACACCAACTGTTAAGAGAAGCTTTTTGAATTTTTAAAAAAGGAGATAGTCTCTAGGGGGTTTTTATGTTTATTCTTCAATAGCATTACTGCTTTAAGGAAAATTAATTACTCTGTAAATCAATCACTTAAGTATTAGCAATCATTTTTTTCTTGACAACAGGTTAGTATAGTTGTACATTTGTCTCACGATGAATGAAAACACAGTTAGACAACAATTGAATATTTACCTTCAAAAGGGTAAGATAAATTTCTATCAACTAAAGAACATTATTAGGGAAATAGAACAGAGTAAACTTATAAAAGATCTTACTAAACAAGAGAAAGATCTTATTGATAGTTACATTAATAATTAAAATTATGACAGAGAAAAGAAAAAACTTAATTCCATTTACCCCTATTGGTAAATCATTCTTGATTGAAATTGTACAGAAGGATCAAACAGAAGGTGGATTGTTCCTCCCTAATGGTATGCCTCAAGGTGTAGAAAAAGATTTTAAAGGTTATCTTGTATTAGCTGTAGGACCTATGGTAGATCAAATTCAACCTGGAGATACAGTATTAGTTAAGAATAATGCTATTGAGAAATCAATTGGTTATATGATTAAAGCAGATGGTAGGGAAGTAACTCTAGTGTCTATTAATGAGTATGATATTTTCTCTATTAGGAATGATGTAAATGTTGTTGAAGAATATACATGGCAATCAACTAAGATGGTTGAAGTAACCTCTAAATGATAACACAACTAAATCCACCCATCCCTTTTTATGTACCTCATTTGGATATTGAGGGATGGGCTTTTTTAGTTATTGATTATGGTCCTGAAAGCCATTTGTACTTTACAATGATTCTAGACAATAATGAGATATGGACATTTGATAACACTAAGGTTAGAGGATGTAAAAACAAAACATTAAACAGACAATGATTCCAATATTAACAGAAGACCAACTTAATAGCTGCTTGCTAGCAGTTAATCATGCATATAAAAAGGGAGATATTACTACAAGTAATGAACAATCTTTGGAAATCAACAAACAATTAATTACCTTTATCTTTGATAAAAGGCTAGGGAGAAAGGGAGCTTGGATTCCTAAAACTAGTATTAAAGTAATTTATAAAGATGATGATGATCCTAAAAATTAAGTAGTTATGAAAACAGCACCTAATATGTACATTGGCTTCTCTGAAGGGGAAGTAATTGAAAAGCTAAACGTATATCAAACAATGGCTAGGAAGTTCATTGCTAAGAATAGAAAGTATCAACCTATTTGGAAAATATACTGTTTAGAAGATAGTAGGTATTGTTTAGTATTTGCATTAATTACCAAGGGTCATAACACAATAAAAGAACAAGATGCATTTTATAAAGAATCTGCCAATCTTTATTGGAATACATATATTAATAGTTATGTAGCTATATGATAGTTAAGGGTTTAGAAGATAGGGTTAAAACAATAATTATTAAACAGGAGATTGATGGTGTTATGCAGGAGATCCCCTTTGATAAAGTTATTGGGCAAAGTATCTATAAAATGGAAGTAGATGATATCTACACCTTTAGAGAAATTATAAACCCTAGAACTAATAAACCTTATAAATCAAAAGCCCTTTTAAGGACCAATGATGGATGGATTGTTGTAAAGCATTCTATGGATGAACTTCATAGATTTAAAGAACTTCTCCATAAAAAAATTGAGATAAAAGGATTTAAAAAATGACATTAACATTAGAACAAGAAGTGCTTATTAGTAAAATTTCTAGAAAGCTAAATATCCCCTTTAATAAAGTTAAAGAAGTATTTGAATCAGATTTTAGAACTATGGTACAAAAAACTAAAGAATTTGATTATACCAACCCAGAAACACACAATGTATTTCTTATCCCAAAATTTGGTAAATTTGTAACAAATTCTATTAAAGCAAAAAAGATTTATGACAGACCTGAAAAAAATAACACAGACACTAGCGAAGAATAATGTACCAACATTTATGACTACTTTGTTTGAAGTCTTAAATACAGCTAAGAAAGCACACCTTCAAGCTAAGAATAAAAGTAATGCTGAACATATGGCATTAGCAAGTTTCTATGAAAGCTTTGAAGGTCAACTAGATACTTTCATTGAAACATACTTTGGTAAATCTGGAGTAAAAGAATTTCAAATTACAGGGGTAACTGATGGTTCTCCTTTTCTAACTTTTATTAAAAATAGAGTAGTTTACTTTGAAGGATGTTATGATCTTTTTAAAGATGGTTTTTTAACAAACCAACTAGATGCTATTATTCAAGAATGTTACCATGTAATTTATAAGCTAGAAAATTTAAAATGAAAGTATTCGATATAAAAGATCACAATGTATTTATTACCCCAGAAACTTTATCTATTGAGATATTCAAGAATATCTTTACAAAAGATAAATCCAAAGACAAGACTTATGCTAATGATGCTATTACTTTTATTTACCATACATCTGATTCCAATAGTCCTTATGCAGATCATTCTTTAGAAGAAAAGGATGCTAGGGTTATTGAGGAAGTACTTGTAGATAAGAAGTTTAAAGTAACTAAAGAGATTGAGGAAGCTAGATCTATTTATAAAAGATTAGTGCTATCCCCTTTAGAGAGATTATTAGAATCAACTAAAAATAGTATTCAGGATATTACAGATTATCTAAATGAAAAAACTATTGATCCTGATGAACTTAAAACTAAACTAGATATGATGTCTAAGTTCAGTAAGTTTATTAATGAGTATCAAGGGTTAGAGAAAACTGTTAAGAAAGAAAAAGAAGCTACTAAAGGTAGAGTTAGAGGGGATGTTGATATTGAAGATAGATATAATTCATAATGTTAAGTAATACAAAAGCATTCTTAGAAACAAGAGACTATTTTGAAAAAAATGGTGTATACACTAAAGCCCTTAGAGGTACTAGAGCATACTATGATTTCTGGGATAACGAAACAAATAAATGTTTAAATGGGGTAACCATTGGGAATGTAACTATTCCTGGTGAGTATTATTTCTATTTAAACTTTACTAGAATGAGGGTTAGGAATCCTGTTACTGGTAGAAAGATAGAGGGTTTCCCTTTGTTTACAGATGTGGATTTAGAGTACTTTAATATCTTTAAAAAGGCTAGAGATCCTGAAAACAGAAGAGGTATTATATTACTAAAACCTAGAAGAACAGGTTTCTCTTATAAAAATGCTGGATTAGCTACTCATGAATATAATTTCTATAGAGACTCTGTAACTTGTGTAGGTGCTTATGAAAATAAATGGAGTGGTCCTTTTATTGGGGCAGTAATGACTAACTTAAACTTTTTAGTTGAACACACTTGTTGGAATAAACCTAGAAACCCAGATCAGCTTAACAAAGACTATTGTAAAGCTCAACATCAAGTTACTGAAACTGATGGTAGAAAAGTTTGGAAAGGTTATATGTCTGAAATATGGAGATTGACTTTTAAAGATAATCCTGGGGCATCAGCAGGTAAATCAACATCATTATTCTTTTTTGAAGAGTGTGGTCAGTTTGATAATGTTCTAGAATCATTTGCTCTTACAGAACCTACATGGATGGATGGTAATGAGATGGTTGGAACCCCAATTCTATTTGGTACTGGTGGTGATATGGGGAAAGGGGCTATTGCATTCTCTCAAATGTTTTATGATCCAGAGAAATATGGATTACTAGCATTTGATAATATATGGGAAGAAGATAAAATTAATCAAAAGTGTGGATGGTTTCTCCCAGCTTCTAAACAAAGATTTGGTGTCCTTAAAGATGATAAGAAAAACATTATTCTAGATGCAACAGGTAAACCAATTAAACTAGTTGATGAAGAAGGTAACTCTAATGAATTAGCTGGTAAAGAGGATGTACTTAACTATCGTAGATCTAAAAAGTTTGCTAGAACATCTATTACAGAATATCCATTGATTCCATCAGAAGGTTTCTTAATTACAGCAGGTAATACATTCCCTACTATCCTTTTAAAGGAAAGATTAGGGGAAATTACATCTAATGTTGAGAAGTTTGTTTTATCTAATTGGGTTGGTGATTTAGGGGTTAATACAGAAAGTGGGGAGATTGAACAAAAGATTACTTTAGAAAAAACTCCTCTAAGAAGATACCCTATTGGGAAAGAAGAAGATATAACTGGTTGTTTAGAAATATTTGAACAGCCTCAAAGAGATGATGTTGGGAGAGTATATGCTAGAAGGTATATTGTATCTTGTGACCCTTATGATGATGATCAAGTAGTACAATCAGACTCTTTAGGGTGTGTACTAGTGTTTGATAGATTAACTAGAAGAATAGTAGCTGAATATACAGGTAGAAGAAGAGCTTCTGAGTTATATGAAATCTTTAGAAAGCTTATTATTTATTACAATGCACATGGTTTAGGTTTCCCAGAGATTAATAAGATTGGGATTGTAAACTATTTTGAAAACAAAAACAGCTTGCATATGCTTGCTGAAACACCTTTATCAATTAGAGATAGAACTGAATGGAAACCTGGACTTAATACATCCTTTGGTTATAAAGCTACAAAGTACACTAATGATTGGGGTAATGAACTTATTAATGATTGGCTTTTAGAAGAATTAGAACCAGGAAGCGAACTCAAAAATTTACATAGACTTAGAAGTACAGGATTGATTGAAGAATTAATTAAATATAATCCTGATGGTAACTTCGATAGAATATCAACTATGAGGGCAGTTTTGATTTTAGATACTTCAATTAGAAAGCAAATTGTTAAAACAGAGGAAAAAAGAACTAAGTCATTTACTGAAAATGAATGGTTTAAGGAACTGGGAGTATTTGATGAAAACAAAAGCTATACTGACCAAGGAGATAAATGGAATTCCTTATTAATATAATAATAAATTTGTAAACATGGTAGGAAGTAGTGTATTAATATTCCCTGAACAAGTAGTCTCTGACAGGCTCAAGAATAAAGACTGGGCTAAAAGATGTGTAGATGCTGGGGAATCAGTTATTACAATTGACTCAGCTGTTATTAGACAATCTTTCTATAACAAAAGAGTAAACTATAGATTGTATAATGGACAACTCACTGATAGTGATGTATCTAGAGTTATAGAGCCTTATGGGGAACAATTTAAAACTTTCCCAAAAAATGTACAACATCAGGAATTAGCTAATGCTAAAATTAGAATTCTTGTTGGGGAAGAAGCTAAAAAATTAACTAGATTTCCTTACAGAGTTAATATCTCATCTTCTGATGAAATGGGAATTAGCTCTAAAGAAGAGCAAATGAAGGGTATGTGGATGGAGAAAATGATTCAAATGATTGAACAAAATATCCAAGATCCTGAAGTAGTACAACAAGAGTTATTAAAACAACAAAAATATCTTAAATATTCATGGCAAGATTTAAAAGAAATCACTATGAATAAAATACTTAGATATGAATATAATAGATTAGGGGTTGCTGAATTATTTCTTAGAAGTTGGGAAGATTTTCTAATTACTGGGGAAGAAATTATGTGTATTGAAGAACTAGGTAATGATTTATCTGTTAGAAAAGTAAATCCTTTGTATGTATTTGCTATTCAATCACAAGAAGCCTATAAAATTCAAGATTCAGAAATGATTGTTGAGTTTACTATGATGCCTTTAGGGGAAGTATTGAACCAATTTTACGATGATTTAACTCCAGCAGATGTAATTTCTCTAGAAAAGTATAGAGGAATGTCTTCTAGCGTTGGTCCTATGGGGATGGCATTCAATAGAGACATTACTTTAGGGGAATGGTATGGTAATACTGACATTATTCAACCTAATGAAACAGCATTATCTTACTTTAGTTCTACTTTTGACATCAGAGGTAACATTAGAGTTGTTAGAACTCAATGGAGAAGTAAAAGAAAGCTCCAAGAAATCACTTTCTTTGATGATTATGGGATTGAAGATGTTAGAATTGAAGATGAATTCTATAAAGTAGATAAATCTTTAGGGGAAACTTCTAAAATAATCATTATTAATGAGTGGTGGGAAGGTACTAAGATTGGAAATGACATTTATTGTAAGCTAAGACCTCTCCCATATCAAGATAGAAAGCTAACTAACCTAGCTAAAGCATCACCTTCTTATGTAGGTATCTATTGCAACACAAATAACTCTAAAGTTAGAAGCTTTTTGGATATTACTAAGGCAACAAGCTATTTATATGACATTTATCACCATAGATTGAACTTAATCTCAGCTAAATACAAAGGTCCAATGACATTATTCAATGTGTCAATGGTTCCTGAAGCTTGGGACCCTAAAAAATGGTTTGGTGTTGGAGAAGCAACTGGTTGGTTACCAATGGACCCAACTAATGAGATCCTTAAAGGACCTTCTCAAGGTAAATCTGCTGGTAATTTTAATACATTGACTGCACAAACTATTGATCAACAAATGGGTCAGTATATTAGTCAGCAAATACAGATGCTTCAGTTCTTGAGACAAGAAATGGACGTTATTTCTGGGGTTAATGATGCTAGACAAGGTGACTTATCTAGTAGTCAAGCTGTTGGGAATGCACAAATGGCTTGGTCAGCTTCTAATTCTGCAACTGAAAAGTATATTAGTTTGCATAATGAGTTTAAGAAAGATGTACTTGCTAGAATGCTGTCTGTATCTAAATATGTATGGAAGAACAACCCTAAAAAAGCACAGTATGTACTGGATGATGGGGGTACTGAACTAGTAAAATGGTTTGATGATATTGATGAATCAGAATATGACTTAGAAACTACAGATAATGCCAATGTAGCTGAGATGATGCAAGCTATTAAACAACTTGCACATGCTGCTATGCAAAATGGTGTTATGAAGTTTAAAGATATTATAGCTATTTACCAAAAAGACAGTGTGTCTGCTCTATCTAGATACCTTGAACAAGTAGAAGAGGAAGCAATGCAACAACAAGCTGAGTCTGCAAAAGCTGAAAGAGAACATGAAGCTCAAATGGCTGCTCAAATTGCTGAAACTGAACAGAAGTATCTACAGCTTGAGTATGATAAGATGGAAAATGAGAATATCAATAAAGAACTTGATAGAGCTAATGAGCTTGAAGTTGAAACACTAAGAGCTTTAGGGTTTGCTGAAGATACTGATGTTAATGACAACCTTGTTCCTGATGTTATAGAACAAGGTAAGCTTGCATTAGAAACAAATAAACAGTATACTGATATATTATTTAAAGAAAAAGAATTAGCTTTGAACGCTAGTACTAAAAATAAAGAACTCAAGATTAAAGAACAAGAGTTAAAACTAAAAGAAAGATTAGAGCAATTAAAAATTAAACAAACAGAAATTCAAAACAAATCTCAGGAAAGAATAGCTAATCAATCTGCTAAACTGAAAGAGAAAGAAATTGCTGTTAAGAAGATGGCTGCTAGAAAAAAACCTAGTAAATAAGCTATACTGATGGTTGCTCTAAAAAATAGACAGAAACATAAAGAACTAAATTTGAATTAACTATGGAAAATGAATTTAAAGTAGACGGAGATTTAATGTCAGACAATAATGGATTAATTAATGAAAATCCAGATACAACTGAACTAAGCCACGAAGAAGTATTCGAAGGGCTTGAAGATATTATTGATGATTTAGAAACTCCTGAAGAAACTCCAGAGCCAAAAACTCCTGAAGTAAAAAAAGAAGAAGTAAAAGAAACTGCTAAAGAAACATCATCTAATGATGATACTACAGCTTATCAAGATATTGTAACACACTTTCAATCAAAAGGATTTATGTCTGATTTATCAGAATATGAAGATGATGATTTTAAGTTTGATTGAAGTGAAGAATCATTCAGTATTCTTCTAGAAAGAAAAGCTGAGAAAGATGCAATTGATATTTTGTTTAAAGAGATTGTACCTCAACTACCACCTTCTGTTAAAAAGAAAGTAGAGTTGATGTTTGAAAGTGAACTAGATGGTGAAACTGTAGATGCTCTTGGAGATAAAATTGACAAGTATGCTTCTTTATCTAAAAGTGCTTTTGAGCAAGATGTTGATAAAGCTAAAGCTGTTTATACAGAATACCTTAAGTCTAAAGGATTTGATGAAGAAGAAATTGAAGATGCTGTAACTAAAGCTGTAGACCTAGAAGAAATTGCAGATAAAGCAGAGAAAGCTAGGATTAAACTTTTAGATTCAGCTAATAAAGAAGTTGAAACTAAAAAAGAAACAGAAAAACTTGAAGCTCAAAAAAGAGAAACTGCTCAAAGACAACAGTTGCAAAATATGAAAGCTTCAATTAGTGCGTTTAGAGAAAAAATAAATAAAGAAGGTTTCCCTATAAATGAAAAAATTGTAGAGGAGATCTTTAGATCTAGGACAGAAATAGTAGGAAAAAATAAAGACAATAAGCCTTTGAATAAAGTGGGGATGTTAGCAGAGAGAGATTCAGAAGGATTTCAAAATGCGTTACACTTACTAGTAGCAATGGATTATTTTGCTTTAGATAAGAATGGAAGTGTAAAACCAAATTTTGATAAAATTACAAAATCAGCTCAATCAAAAGCTGTTAAAAAAGTAGGGGATGATATTAATAAAATCTCCTCTAAATTTAGTTCTGTAGGAACAAAAGGAAAGTCTGGACTTGATACTGATAGCGATGATGTTATTGCAGACCTTACTCAAATATTTAATACTTAAAATTAATGAAGCAATTTAATTTGCAGCAGTATGCTGCTAAAGACTTTAACGGTCTAGTAACAAAAAGTAATATTGGTGCGCTTTATCAGAAAGACCCTATTATGATTAGTAATGTTATCCACCAGATTTACAGAGTAAATCTTGGAACTGCAATGTTTGACTGGTATAACCAATTTCCTGTAGTTGAAGCTCCAGAAGGAGAATTCTACTATTGGGATTTGATTGGTCAGCATGAGAAAAACGTACCTTTGTTAGATTGGTATGTTGATGATTCTGCAACTAAAGTAGCAGAACCTGGTGTAGCAGGAACTAGTTTCTTCCTAGAATTTGGTGAACCTTATTTTGAACCAGGAAACGTACTTAAAGGTAACAAAGAAGAATTCCAACTTTATGTTACTAACCAAACTCAAAAAGGAAGTAACTTTGTTTATGAAGTAGAATTGATTACTTCAGATCCAACTTTCTATGTTGATGTTGAAGAACTAGAAGCAGGTACTCGTTGGGCTAAGTTTGGTAACTACCAACCTAACACCCTATCTTACAGAGGTCAAAAACCAAACTTTACATCTCCATTTAGAATGAAGAATATTACTTCAACTCTAAGAATGGAATATGAAGTTCCTGGTAACATGATTGGTGAAGGTAAAAACTACCCATTGAAATTTGAATTCCCTAATCCAAGAGATACAGGTAAGACAATTCCAGTGTGGATTAACTACCTAGATATGGTTGCTAAATATCAATTTGATATGGCTAAAGTATCTCTATCAATGTACGGTAGACATAACTTTACTGACAATGATATTTTCTTGAATAAAGATAAGAAGAATGGTTTCCCAATTGAAGTAGGTGCTGGTTTGTTTGAACAAATTTCTCCATCTAACCAACTTTCTTATGGTGAATTTGATCTTGATCTTTTGTCAGAAGCAGTAATGGATTTGTCAATTGGTAGAATTGAAATGGGTAAAAGAGTTGTAACTCTTTGTACTGGTGAATATGGTTTGAGAGATTTCTCTAAAGCTGTACAAACTAAAGTAAACTCAGATTCAACTGTATCAAGAACTCTTGACTACATTGAGAAATCTAAAACTGGATTGAGTGGAATTAAAAATCCTCTTGGTTATGGTTATCAGTATGTTACATACTATGCTTACAATGGTATCATCTTTGAATTGATGTACTGCCCATTGTTTGATAACAGAGTATTGTTCCCAGAAGAACACCCTAAAGGTGGTACTGTAGAATCACGCAGATTTGTAGCTATGGACATTGGAGGAGAAGCAGGTGTTAAACGTGTTGTTCCTCGCGGATTTACTGAAGTATTTAAGTACTTCCCAGGTATGAGAGATCCATTCTCCGTAGGTGGTAAAGGTATGAACCCAAGCCCTGCTGTATCTAAAGTAGATGGTTATGAGATTCATGGTATGTGGCAAGGTGGTCTAATGGTTACTGACCCAACTAAAATGATTGATATGAAGTGCGTTCTCGCATAATCATAAAAATAAAATAAATAATAGAAAGGGGATTAAGTTCCCCTTTTTATTATATCTTTGTATAAACTTAAAAGAAAATGGAAAAGACAGAATTAAAAGACAAAAAAGAGGTAATTACATTTAGTTACCTTCAAAACAGAAAAGTAAAATTAATGCCAATTAAAAAACCTAATTCTTGGAGACAGAAATTTAAGGTTGAAAAAAATGGTAGTGAAATTAATGATGCTGGATTTATGTTTGCAAATGCAAAATCTTGGATTACAGTACCTTTGGATAGAAGAACAGGATTGCTTGTTAGCATCCTAGATAATACTATTAAACATAGAACTATCGAATATCCATCAATTGAACTTACAGAACAAGAGTTTTTTGAAAAAACATTAGGTCTTCAAGAAGGAGATTTAGATGCTAACAAAACTCGTACTTTACCTGATGGTAATAGAATTCCAGATTCTTACTTTAAGAAGAATCCTGTAGTTCTTAAAAATGAGGCTATTGAATTAGATTTGGGTAGACCTCATGATATGCTTAATTTTAAAATTTTAGCTTCACATTTTAAATCTTTGATTGCTCCTAGTTTTGAAGAACAAAACAAAAAATCTACATACAGATATGTGATTATGGATATTGATCAGATTATGAAAGCTGAAAATCATAAGCTTAAAATAGAAATGAATGCTGTAGATGAATTCAATCTTATTAAAAATGACATCAACAAAATGCTTGAAGTTATTTGGATGAAAGATGGAAGAGTATCTGAGTCAACTAATATTGAATATGTAACTACAGAATGCTATAAAATTGCTAAAAACACCCCTGAATTATTTGTGTCTATTATTAAATCTCCATTTAGAGAAGTTAAGATTGTACTACTAAGAGCTGTTAAAAAAGGTGTAATTTCTAAAACTAAAGAACAGTCTTACAGATTGAGAGATGGTTTTGATATTGGAACTATGGATATAGCTTTAAAATGGTTGAAAGATCCTGAAAATTTTGATAGACTAGAACTAATTAAAGATCAAATTAAATTAGCCAGCTAATGACTGCAAATGAATTAAAAATATATGTATTAACTAAATTTGATTCCTTATACTCAGGCTCTGCTCCTGGGTATGAGGATTCAGAATTAAGTATCTTATTTACTAATGCTCAAATACTTTATATATTAGGTACTTTAAAACCTGGGCAGGGTAGAGATACTTTTGAAGAAACTGAAATTAAAAAACAAGGGTTGTCTGCTTTAATTAAAGATGGAAAAGAAGCTGTAGATCCTCCAGCTATTTTAT
>Ga0181356_1001019_pt1 | contig 12339 bp, 7 predicted proteins | sample Fa13VDMM110SN_FD_130104 | JGI IMG/M metagenome (GOLD analysis project Ga0181356, IMG submission 130104) | Freshwater viral communities from Lake Michigan, USA - Fa13.VD.MM110.S.N | ecosystem: Environmental > Aquatic > Freshwater > Lake | place: USA: Michigan | collected 2013-09-24 | reverse complement strand
TTTATATGCTATCTTAGATGGAAGAGTTCTACTGACATGGTTAAAAAGTTTAGTGCAGGTCAAGTAAGAGAATACAAGAATGAATATTATAGAGAGATGCGTTTAGCAAAGATGCGTATTAACAAGGCGTATGCTTCTGAACTTACCGCACGTAAACGTAGCTTGACTGGCCTTACGGCCAAAGCCTGATAGATTATGGCAGAGAATATAAAGTTATTTCGTCAAGGGGGTATGGATGGGGATGATGCCATCGAATTTATCGGCCAAGAAGATTTTGTTGAAGCCTATAACGTAAGAGTTATGGGTACTTCGGAAGGCGAAGAAGGCTTGGGTACTAATATCGAATCGAATGTTCTTATCGCAGGCACAAGACCAGCGGGGTTGAACAAGGCTATCGGTGCAGCAGGATTTGAAATAACTCGAAATGCTTATGCTTTCATATACAACTCTCAAAGTAAAAACTTAATAGCAAAACTTGCGTATGATACTAATACGCAAACAAACATATTTGAAAACCTTACAAATAGCGGTGCGGTAGATATACTTCCATTGAATCCTGAATATTATGTAAATGATATTAAGCTGATTAACGATAAGTTTTTGGCTTGGACAGATGGCAGGATGCAACCAAGAATAATAAACGTAGACAAGCTTGCAGATGGCACATACACTACTTTGTATGGCAGTTTGACCGTAGATGATATGCTTGTCATTAAAGCACAAGGATTAATCCCTCCAACTTGTGTTTACGGAGATGACAATGGTCAGTCAGTAAATCTTATTCAAGGGAAGCTATTCCAATTCGGGTATCAGTACGTATATTCAGAAGGCGAATACTCTGCGTGGAGTACAAGGTCAAAAAGACCTGTTCCAATACAAGAATCAACTCCTTCTGTTGGTACAAACGTATCTAAGAACAATCACATTGTTGTATCATTAAATATTGGAACGAATAGGGTAAAGGATGTCAATGTATGTGCAAGGTATTCTAACTTCGATTGGTTTACGATAAAGACTGCAAGTAGGGCTTACATATTAACTTTGCCTGCGACAATAAATGTTGCTACGCAAGTTTACGAGGCTTACAACTCTGCTACAAATATTTATAGCATAGTTTTCTACAACGATGGCTTATACACTAACATAGACCCATTAGAAACCGATTTAGACTACGACCACGTTCCGTTAAAGTGCGAAACATTAGAGAATGTCAATGGCAATATATTAGCATTAGGTGGCATTACAGAAGGTTATCCAAGACCTGTTGTTGATGTAGATATTAATGTAAGTGCTTACAATCCATCATTAAGTGTTGAACCTCCTCCTACTTCGTTAACTACTTTTGTACAGAGGCCACAAGACCAAAATGGTTTTATAACTGTTGGTTTTACAGGGAATCCTGTTGTTGGCGACAAAATAATCATTAAGTATAAAAGCAAAAGCGATTACACTAACATAATAACATTGCCTGTTCCAAGCGGATTTACTGTTACTTCGACAAGTTTTGGATTGACAATGAATAATTTGTTTGCCGCGATAAATAGCACATATTCTCCAACGGTAGGCTACGGAATTGATTTTTTAACTCTGCCGGGTACTTGCTTTTTATATTTAAAAGCTCCATCGGGATATATTTTTGAATCCTCTGAGGTTGTTTTAATAGGAGGCGGTGCAACTACCTTTAAGTCAATTCACGCTTTAAAAAGCAATTCAAGTTATCAGCTTGCATTATTACATTTCGATAGATGGGGTAGATATTTCCCTGTGGTTAGTGGTAGAGAGTATGTAATCAATACTCCTTCGTATGCAGTAATGAATAGCGGTAACACAACAGGGGTAAATGTACAAACTGCACAGATAAATTGGCAGTTAAATAGTCTTCCTCCTGCCGAAGCAGTTTCAGCACAATGGGCAATTACAAAAAACAATACACATCAAACTACCTTAATGGTAAATGGTGTGCTTGTTAGCCCAGTAGTAGATGACTACATTACTTTTAATATAGCTCCGTTAAAGAAATTTAATGAAATAAACAGTTCTTCAGTTTTAAATTATGAATACACTCAAGGTGATAGATGTACTTTATTGTTCTACATTGATGGAACAACATATAATTATTTTAGCAATCCTGCTTTTGATGTAGAGGTTGTAAGTTTTGTCATAAATCCGAACAATGGGCAATACTTATTAAAGATAAGAAAAGCCGAACTATTAAACACAGCCGCAATATCAGGTAAAAACGTAATGCTTGAGATTTACACTCCAAGATTGCGCGATGTAGTTGTAAACAATGCTACTGTTCCTGCTGAACAATTATTTTACGAAGTTGGAGAGCAGATAAACATTGTAAACGGAGCTTATTCAACAACAACAGGAACTATAACCGATGGCGATGTTTATTTCAAAACAAGAAGTTTGTATAGTGCAATAAATACTAACTTACCTCCTCCGTATAGTTTTTTGGTAGAAGATTTCAACTTTAGTGATTTCTACGAAAGTGCGTACACTTCTTACGGAAGACCGAGAAGCTTTAATGACGAACCCGGACTTGTCGAAAGAAAGGCAAGCATACGCTATTCTGATTCTTTTTTAAGGGATTCTCAAATCAATGGGCTTACAAGATTTTACCCAGACAATATTTACGGAGATAACGATGGGCAAAGTTCTTCTAACTATGGTTGGATTCGTAAGATACGCCAAAGAAACAATGTGCTTGTTTGTTTTCAAGAACTAAAAGTAGGGTACATACCTGTATTCCAAACAATAGTTGAAGACCAATCAAGTGAATCTCAATATGCTTTATCATTCAAGCTATTTAACTTTATACGTTACAATGGTTTAAATATAGGGATGGGTAATGCTAAAGAGTCTTACGCAGAATGGAATAATAACTTATACTTTGTTGACCCATTTAGGTCAGAGCCTATTAGAACAGGTTTAGATGGCATATCTCCTATCTCTGGTAAGATGAGTAAGTATTTCAAACGAGTTCTACAACAAGTTTACGAAGCGGGTAAAAAGATTATCGGCTATTACGATATATTCAACAATGAGTATTTACTATCTACTGAAACAGAGGGCGATATATTAGCTACTCCACCGTTCAATAGCCTTAATTGGCAGTTAGAAGATAGTTATACTGTCGCAGCGGGCGCAATAACAATTACAGCACAAGGCACAAAGGGTGTGGCTACGTACAACAACGTAACAGGCATAGCTACCTATACTCCAAACACAGGACAAACAGGAGCTGATTCGTTTAGCTTTTCTTTTGTTGTTGGCGGAGTTACAATAACCAAGAACGTATGTATCACAATTACGGCAGGAGATTCTTGTCCTAATGACTTTGCTTTTGGTGCAGTCACAGGTGCTTCTCTGAGTACAGTATATACTTCAAACCCAATAGTTATATTCGGAATAAACATTTCTGTTCCTATAACTATTACAGGTGGACAATATAGAATCAATGGAGGAGCGTTTACAAGTTCAGCAGGTGTTGTTGTCAATAACGATATTGTTGAGGTAAGACAAACAAGTTCTGCTGTTGCAGGTACAACAACTACTGCTACTGTAACGGTTGATTGTAGAGTTGTTTCTTTCAATGTTACTACCGCAGGTGCAACTACAACCACTACTTCTACCACTACCACAACTACGGCAGCACCAACTACAACTACGACTTCTACCACGACAACAACTACGGCAGCACCAACGACCACAACTACCACGACAAGTACAACAACTACGACAAGTACTACTACTACTACAACACAACCTCCTTGTATTTGTTATAATTTAATAAATACAACAGGCGGTGATTTAAATATACTAATTACACCTTGTGACACAGGGGTTCAAATTTCTCAGCTTGTTCCAGCGAACTCTACGGTAACAGAGTGTATACAAACAGGTCAATATCAAAATCCACCTCCTCCGGGAATAACTGTTCAATTATGTGGAGGATACGCTCAAGCTTGTACTGACGAAAGTTCTTGCTCTGGTTGTAATGCAACGACAACAACAACAACATTAGGATAATTTATGAATAAAATACAAGAGATATTTACAGCATGGAATATATCTTTTAATCCAAATGACGAACAAGCAGAATTAGCATCAAAACGAATTGAGATATGTAATTCTTGCGAACATAAAAAGCAAAATGTTCTTTTTAAAAATGTTTGTGAATTATGTGGATGTTCTCTTTCAAAAAAAGTATTTACCCCAATAGTGGGGGCTTGCCCCGATGGTAGATGGAATGATATTGACAAAGCTATCATAAAAAATAAACCAATGAGAAACCTGCGTTTTGTTTGCGCCCAACCAGCAATTCTGTATTATACTTGGCAAGTAGAGGTAATGTTAAATAATTTTATGGATATAGGTATAAACCTTAACAATGTGGACATTGTATGCCAAAAAGAAGGAGGAGTAATATCTAATGCGTGGAGTGCATTAGCAAATAAGTACCCTGCAAGGTTTTTATTCTACGATGACACAAGAAAAACAAAACACTACATATCCTCTATCCGACCAAATATATTAAAACAACATTGGCAGAGATTTCCTGAATTAAAAGACGAGGTTATCTTCTATCACGACTGCGATATAATATTTACTAAGCCACCAAGCAGTTGGATTACAGACGATATGCTAAAAGATAATTATTGGTATGGCTCTAACACCAACTCATACATTTCACACTCTTACATAGCCTCTAAAGGGGAAGATATATTAGATAAGATGTGTGAGATAACCTCAATAAACAAAAGAGTTATTGTAGACAATGAAGAAAATTGTATTGGCGCACAATACTTAATGAAGAATGTAACATCTGAGTATTGGGAAAGGGTAGAATCAGATAGTGAACAACTATACAAGCAGATTACCGATATAAACAATATTAAGAAAGCAGAAAACCCTGAATACCATGAATTGCAAATATGGACTGCTGATATGTGGGCAGTATTATGGGGAGCATGGAGGTTAGGTTTTGAAACAAAGGTTCATGAAAATTTTGATTTCTGCTGGGGAACTTCTAATATAGATAGTTTTAGCAAATGTAATATTTATCATAATGCAGGAGTTGTTAATAGCGAAAATGGATTATTTTTCAAGGGGAACTACATACAAAGTCTACCTTATTCACTATCATTGGACATTAAATCGGAAAAAGCATCTAAAAAATACTACGAATTAATTCAAGAGGTAGGCAAGAAATCGGTTTTGATATGATAAAGTCAGCTATTTACGGAGGTGTTGATGTAACCAATGCAGTTAGGTCTAAGGTAAAAAACAATAAACTTTACATAAGAGCTTGCAATTCTGTTTTTGGAGATACAAGTCCGGGCGTAATCAAGTATTTATCTATTGAGTTAGACAATGGTAACATCATTAAAGCTAAAGAGGGCGATATGATTAATTACCCCGAAGTTGTTAATGACAAGCTTGGAATATTTTATTCTAACAACATAAACCCTGAAACCTCCAAAACGATTATAAGCTCCTTAAAGCAATTAGAAAAAGTTTCAGAAGGGGTAGCAGACATTTATACTTGTATGTGGCGTAGCGAGCCTGAGAATACATTCAGAGAGTATATAGCATGGACACAAACATATTCTCACTTGAATCAGTTATTGCAAATAATGCAGTTGTTGTATAGTGCAAGAGAGATACATGATTATGAATACGTTAGTTTTTTGGAGCATGATGTTATGTACGGCGATGGTTATTTTGATTTCCCTGAATTTAAAAAAGGGGTTGTTATGACCAACATGAATTACATGGGTGTTAATGAATTTGGTTTTCAACCATTAGGGCAAAAAGATGAACCCTTTCATCAAATGACAATGCACTTTGACGATGCTATTAATCATTGTGAAAATATTCTATGTAATGCTTTAATAAAAAATAGTGGTCTTATTGAACCACAAGATATGGAACGTAAACAATGGGAAAGCAACAATCCTTCGATTCATGTAAATCATGGCCATCACTTCACTTCTCATTACAATGTTTACAGAAAAGATTCTTATTTTCATCAGCATCCGTATTGGGGCAGTCACGATAGTTTCAAGACTTTGTTTAGCAAATAATTATGAAAAATATCCTTTATCTTTGTTTATTATAACTCAATAGAAATGGGATTTGTAACTTCAGAAAATACTCCACTCAATATTAACTTAGTAGCACAAGCTCCTACCACAGGGTGGTCTTTCTTAAATCTTGTTGCTACGCATGAAGTTTGTAATGCAGGCAGTATATTTTTAAATGGTTACACTATTGTTACAGGTCAAACATACGAGTTCACTTATAAGGTAACAAGCATATCAAGCGGATACGTACAACCATTCATGGGTTCAACGGCAGGTATTCAAAGAACAGCATCAGGTTTCTATGTTGAAACTTTACTTTGTGCGGGCGCAACCCCAAGATTTTCATTTTATTCAAATGCTAATTGCGTAATTGAGGTGTTTGATATTAGAAATACTGCAACTATCACTACTAAAAAACAACAAAACAACATCGTTTATAGCGAAAGAACAAATAAGTGGACAAGTTTTTACACTTACAATCCTGATTGCGGTTTTGGTTTGTTCATAGATTTATATACCTACAAGAAGGGCAATTTGTATCTTCATCAAAATAATTCATCAAGCAGAAATAGCTTTTATGGTGTTTCTTACGATACGATTATCAATCTTCCGTTTAACCAACAAGCATCGTTTGTAAGTACATTTGAAAGTATGTCCGTACAGAGCAATATGCTAATGGTTACAACAGAGGATGGTATAGAAACAAGTCTTGGTCAGATAAGCGATTTAATAGCATCAGACTTCACGAAATCAATTTTGGTTAATGGAGCTACAACCGTAACAATAAACTCAGTAGAGGGCGTATTTAGTGCTTCATTTCTAAGAGATAAGAATAGTGTAGGGCAGATATTAAATGGAGATGTACTAAAGGGCAACTATTTACTATTAGAATTGCAAACAACTGCTTCAACTAAATTAAGATTATTCTCAGTCGCGGTACATTCAGAGAAGAGTCCGATTGGAGTTCGTAATTAAATAATGAGTTTCCCATGCACAGGTTGTGGAGCTTGTTGTAGGCACATAGATAGAGCTAAAGATTTAATAAAGACAAATCCTGAATTAAACTTTCCCTATACGTGGGATGAAACAGGAAAATGTGAGATGCTTGGCGATGATAATATGTGTAAGGTGTATGATAGTAGACCTTTGATATGCAATGTAGATAAGCTAATGGCTTTTTACAAGTTAAACAAAAAAGACTTTTATGCAATCAATATAAAGGGTTGCCATAAGTTAATGAAAGAAGAAGGTATCTATAAAGAGTATCGTATTAAAAAGTAGAATATTTAAGGTTATATTTGTTAAAACAATAAGATTATTCACATTAAATATAAAATCCGATGGCTCCAGCGATTGCCGCAGCATTAATTTCAGCAGCACCAGCAGCTTTGAAGGGGGTTCAAGGACTCCTGCAAGGTGCTAAAGGCTCTAAATTAGCTAAGAAAAACATTAGACCTACTTACGAAATTCCACCAGAGTTTCAACAGAATTTAGATACTGCTGCGATGAGGGCAAGAAGAGGTCTTCCTCAACAGCAATATACACAAGGTTTACAAAACATACAGAGGGTTCAAACAGCAGGTTTAAAACAACTTGGTAAAATGGGTAGAGGCGGTAGTGTTGCAGGTCTTGCAAGAGCAGGAATGGATGCTACATTAGGGTTAGATATTGCAGATGCACAAGCAAGAATGGGCAACGAAAACATTGAAATGGGGTATCGTGGTCAAATTGGTCAGCAAAAATTAGCTAAACAGCAGTACGACAAGTTTGCTAAATACGAAGAAGAAGCAGCAGCGGCAGAAGCATTGAAAGGTGCAGGAAGACAGAACGTAATGGGTGGCTTATCGGACTTAGCAACTGTTGGCGTTACTTATATGGGCGGCGATGCAGCAGGGAAAAAACCTAATCCTGCAAAATACAAAACTCCTAAACCAAAAAAATAAATAACAATAATGGCAAACGGAGGAGCAAATATTTCTCGCGGAATGGGCAGAGGGGCAGCGCAAGTTTATGACACGAGTGCGCCTATAAATATGTATGCTAAGTTGATGCAACAGCAACAACTAAAGCGCGCGGCAGAGCAAAAAGCATTAACCGATAAACTTGATAAGTTTAACTCACAAGGGGTTCGTGTTCAAGATAGAGAAGCTTTTAATAAAGTTTATGAAGATTGGCAAAAAGCCAGCATTGAAGCTTTAAAAGCTACTGACCGAAATGAAAAATTTAGATTAAACGCAGAAGCGCAAAACAAACTAAATGCTGCCGAGCAATTTGTTTATGATTCAAAAGCTAAGGCACAAAGAGATTTAGCAGTAGGCACAAAAATATTAGGTAAGCCATATTTTTTTAGCGAAGAAGGTAAGAAAATTTTTGAAAAATCCTTGTCTGCACCTATTTATTCAAAAGATGATATAGCAGATTATTCAACAATACCTTTAGGTCATGACAAAAGCAAGGTTGCTAAAGATATCGCTGCTGTTAACGAATCATTATATAAAACAGCAAAGTATGATGTATTGCAAGGTGTAGAAAAAAAAGTAGGGGATTTAACTTACGCAGAATTTCCAAAAATAAAAAGAGTTTCACCAGAAGCACAAATAAAAGGCTATGAACTACTTTATCGTGTAAATGATGGGTTTCAAGCACTTTTGGAAGAAGATTATTCAGATTTAGATTGGGATAACAATTCAGAACAAGCATTGCAAACAGCATTAACTGATTTTGCTGCTAAATATCCATTAGTTAAAGATGAAGGCGTTGAAAGACGAACTATTCCAAATAGGGAAATAACTCCGTATCAAAGAGCGCGTTTAGCTTTGGACAAAGATAAGGATGGCGGAATTAATGAAGTAGGAGAAGTAGAGGTTAATAAAGAATTTTTTGGGGAAGGCACAACTACCGCTACTGGTAAGGAAATTGAAAAACCTGTAAAAACTATTGGTTTTGATTATTTCATTAAGCCTACTCAAAAGAATTTTGCATCAACTCAGTTAAACAATGTTCTTAATTTAAGCACAGGGAAAAACGAAATGATGAGTGCTGATACAAACGCGGCTTTAATTGGTTTGGGATATACAAAAACTAAAGGTGGTAAATTGCAAATTAAAGCAGTTGTAGTTAATAGCGACAAAAAAGAATTTGCTGTTAATGAAATGGATTTGCCTATAAAAGTTAGAAATAGTGACGAATACAAAGCAGCTAAGAACAAACTTAATTCCGAATACAAAAGGTTACAGCAATCTAAGCCGACTACTAAACCTACAACTCCTACAAAGTCACAACCAAAAGAATTGACAGGAACTTCTGCACAATTAGAACAAGCAGCTAAAGCTAAAGGTCTTTCAAAAGCTGAATACAAAAAACAATTAGAGGCAGCAGGATATATCGTTAAAGAAAAATAAGATGGCAGATAAAAATCCTTTTGATGTAGAACTACCGAAAAAGTCAAGCAATCCGTTTGATGTAGATATTCCCATTGAAAAAAAAAATTCTGTTCAACCCGTTTTACCGACTGGTACACAGCCTTCAAAGCGTGGCTTCGAGCCTTTCCTTCCCCAAGTTCCTACTAAAGCCCCAAGTGTACTTCTTTCTAACGAACAAAAGCAACAGAGAGAGAAAGAACGTATAGGCGAAAGATTTGAAACAACCTTATTAAATGTTCCTACTGAATTTGGCAAGGTAGGCCAATTTATGAGGTCTGCCAAGAAGGTAAAAGACACACTACCTCAAGTACCTACTATGAAACCTGATACAGGAGGAATGGTAGTTATCCCACAAGGCGAAAAAATAGGCGATAGTCTAAGAAAAGGGGATACATTCCAAGATGTAATTACAGACAAGTTTACCAATAAAAAAACAGCATTACAGAAACAAATAGAGAGCGCACAAGAAGCATTTAGAACTGCTCAGGGCGAAGATGTGTATGGAGAGATACAAGATGCCCAACAGTTAGATTATATGTCGCCTGAAAGGGTAGAAGTCGAAAGAGAGAGAAAAGGCAATTACGTAAAATTTTTATACAATCAGTTTCTTGATGGTACTGGTTCTGCTGTTAGTGGTATAGTTGATGCAGCTTTAGCCATTGACAGGGGTATGCCAATGGCATCGCCATTATCTAAGTCAGGACTTATATTAGACTATTATAGAAAAAACTATGCTAAAGGGGTAAAAAATTTCCTAAAGGATAACATTGGTGCAGAAGTTGATAAGGGATTAGAAGCAAAGTATAACGAAGGTATGTTAACTGGTGCAATTGGTGGTTTAGCCAGTTCTGCTCCAGCGATGCTAACTGGCGGTATGACTAAAGGTCTTTCTATGGTTGCTCAAATGTATGATGGTGCAATTCAATCCATTGAATCAAGACCTGATGCAGACCAATGGGATAATGATACCAAGACACTTTTTGCAGGCACTTTAGGATTAATTCAAGGTCAGTTAGAGAAATATGGATTAGATAAAGTATTAAAGGGTGGTGAGCTAACAAATGTTATTTTCAAAAAAATATTAAAATCAGCAGAAGGAAAAAATATTACTGGCAATATTTTAGAAAATCTAATAGATGAAAGTGTAAAAGGGGTAGCAAGAGTGTTTGCTAAAGGTGGCGTTAGAGCAGTTGATGGTTTTGCATCGGAGTTTTATACAGGTGCAGGTCAAGAGGCTTCTGCAATAGGCATAGAAAGCTTATTTGACAAAGTAACAGGCAAACCTATATTTGACACATCAAATAAAACTAATTGGATTGGTTTTGTTGACAGAATAGCAAAAGCAGGATTTCAAGAAGGAATAGGGGGTTTTGTATTAGGAGGTGGCGTAGGTATGCTTTCGGGAGCATCTAAGAAAAAAATAAAAGAAGGTCAAACTGTTATTAATGAAATTGACAAGCAGTTAGATAACCCCGATACGCTTCCAGAAGTAAAAGAGGTTTTGATTCAAAGGAAAGCAGATAGCCAAGCAAATATTGATGATATTGTAGATGAGGAAGCAGACAAGCAATCAAAAATGAATTCAGAGGACTTTGCTAAATCGCAAGAACTCTCAAAACAAGTTGAAAAGATTGACTTAGCATTGCAAGACCCTAATACTGGTGAATCTGTAAAAGCAGGTTTAGAATCTCAAAAGAAAGCTATTGAAAGTGAGATTGATGAAATATTAAAAAATGTTCCTGCTATTGCCAAACCAACATTTGATACAGAAGAATCATTAACAGAACAGATTCGTGCAGCAGAGAAAGAGTTTAACGAAACAGGTGATTCTGCTGAATACCAACTTAAAATCAATGACTTAAATACAAGGCTTGAGAACTTAGTTCCTGTTCCTGAAGAAACTGAAATAGGTAAGCCTGAAGAAGTAGCCATTCAAGAGGAAGGTTTGCAAGAACCAACAGAAATCACTACATTTGGGAATGAAAAAATCAAACCAAACATCATTTCTGAAGGGGCACAAAAGGAGCAAAAAGTCAATACTAAAGCAATCCGAAACTTTAAAGAAAAAGATACAATCGAAAGAAATAATTCCTCAATTCAAAATTGGTTGGACTCCATCGGAAGAAGTTATAAAAAAGAGGAGGGAAACGAGGGCGAAGAATTGTTTAGGGAATCGGTATTTGACAAAGAATCGCAGTCAGGGGTCTTATTGGATGATATATACAGAAAATGGCAGAGTTTACGAGCACAGGCACTTAATGAGCCAAAAGTTGGGGAGAGTGTTGGAGCGGCACGAGCACGTACACCACTTGAACAACAACGGTTTGGACAACAGAATAGAGAACTTGCAATTATTGACGAACTCAGAGCACAGGAAGCTTCACAGCAAGACAGCGAGCAAGGAGATGTATCTGAAAATAGCAGAAAAAAACAAATTGAAGCAGGGCGAATGGTCGAGGAAATATTCGAATTGTCTTCATTGCCAAACGACCCAAAGAAAACACCTGTCGCAAGGGCTTTGCAGGACTTGTTATCAAGCTCAACGCAGAAAGAAAAGCAATTAATAATAAACGAAATAAAAAATAAATTATATGCCATTTCGCAGTCAATCTCAAGTAAAATTTTTGTACAGCCAGAAGCCCCAGTTAGCGAAGAAGTGGAGCAAGGAAAACCCGAAGCAAAACCTAAAGTCGTTACCGAAGAAGGTGTCAAGGCAGAAGAAGTAAAAGATGTTCATTTAAAAGCAAAGCAAGATTTTAAGGATGCTGGATTTAAGATAAGTAATGGGGGTATTTCTGAAACAGATTTTGGGAAATCAGCAT
>Ga0181356_1001017_pt1 | contig 12341 bp, 12 predicted proteins | sample Fa13VDMM110SN_FD_130104 | JGI IMG/M metagenome (GOLD analysis project Ga0181356, IMG submission 130104) | Freshwater viral communities from Lake Michigan, USA - Fa13.VD.MM110.S.N | ecosystem: Environmental > Aquatic > Freshwater > Lake | place: USA: Michigan | collected 2013-09-24 | reverse complement strand
TATTGCGTCGGGTAGCAGTGGTACCCCAGTGGATGGTGATAAACATAGTGATGTTTTAATAAATTTGCAGATCAAAATAATCCGCTTAGTCCAGCTCACAGTATGAGCTGAGTAAGGGGGTTATCTTTAGGATAATAAAGCTTCTGCTATCTCCTCAATTAGCTCGTCACTGTAGTCAATAGCTGAGTCAGAGGATATTCTATATTGATGGTTAACTCGATCAAATTTCTCTTCTGATATTTTTAAAATATCGCATAATTTTTCAGAATTAATTATATTCGCAATATAATTGTTAATTACATCGACGGCTTCTAAGATTTGTTTATTTGCTTGTGTGTTTCTTGTTGTTGTAGACATATGTAATATTGTTTTTGGAAATTCTTAAAAGTGATTTCCTAACTTCTTAATTTATTATATAATATAATTTTGATTCTGTCAAGAAATAATCAAAGGATGTCTGTAAAGCCTTGTAATATATAGCTAATAACGCTATCATTATTAGCTAATTTATGCTTTATTTTTATATTTTCAAGAGTTTTTTTATTTTCTTGGGAAATATAAAATGAACTCCATTTGATAATTTTATTAGGCGACGGTTTTCTACCTGCTCCAGGTCTTGAACCGCCTCTATTTGATTTTTTTATAATTTTAGACATTTTGATTTTATAAAATATAAATCAAAGGCTGTCAATTTACAAATTTTTCAATTATATAGTACAAGGGTTTTAGAGAATTTAAAAAAGTGAAATAATAGTTTATATTGACTTATTTTTAAAAAAGAACTTTTTTTAAAAAATCAATCTTTGAAAATATGGAAAAACTAACAAAATTAGAAAAAATTATAAAGGAACAGTTATATTTTAAGTTTTTTAATATTTTTATGAAATTTGTTCAACCAAACAAAGAAAAAAATAAAACACCCGTGAAAACTCAAGTTTTTCAAAACGCTAAAGAAATCAAACACAACAAAATCGATCCATCGAAATATTGGGTATTAGATCAGAATAAATTGAAATAAATGGCTACAAAGAAATACGATTGGCAAGCAATCAAGAGAGAATACTTATCAAGTAGCATAGATGAAGTAAATCAGTTTCTTATAAGTTTCTTGTCAGTTGACCCTAAAAACGCTTCTAATGGCTCTTATGCTAAGGCAACTAAAGGCTGGAGAGATGAAAAAGAGTCCATTAAAGCAACGCAAACAAACAAAGCAATACAAAGGCTTGAAAATGACGAAAGCGTCAAAATAAGCAATGTAAAGCTATTACAAGCCAAAGCTAAATTATTAAATATAATTACTAATGGTTTGAATGACCTCGGAGAACTTATAGAGTTTGATCAATCCGCTACACCTATAATTAATCGAAACGCAAGCGGTTTAAAAACTTTCTGGGAGATGATAAAGGTAGAACTTGGTGAGACAACCACTATAGCCAAGAATACTAACGAAAACAACGACGTGAGTACTTCAGAACTTGCGAAGGCACTAGAGAGACTGGCCAAAGCTAAGGAAAGCCAAAAATAACTAGATATAGTAGTGTAAGTTATTTTATGCCGTGTTATTTTATTTTAATTGATTATATAGATGAATTTAAAAAATGAAATAAACGGGATTAAAGATTTCCATTATTTGGTTTTACCACTCCTTAGGGGTGATCTTGACGAACTGGATGGTTGGAGTGTTCCTGATTTCCACTGGGACTTATATTTTAGCTTTGATAAAGATATTAGAGAACAGTTGACTGTTGCACCTGTTGGATTTGCCAAGTCAACAATCCTAAAAATCTGGGGTGTTTATCAATTCTTGAACTGTATTGATTCATATATATTGTACGTGTCTAGCTCTTCAAGCAAAGCCGACAAACAGTTTGAATCGATAATAAAGGTAGTCAAAGATAATTCAATGAGGGTCATTTATGGATATAAAGTGATTAAAGATAACATGACTGAGATAGTCATTGAATTTAAAAATGGTAAGAAACAAAAGTTTGAGTCAATCGCAAGTGGTAAGGATATACTAGGAATAAACTATGAGGGTCAAAGACCTACATTGATACTTATTGACGATATTGAGGAGGAGGAGCAGGCAAGGAGTATTGAGCGTACAGACAAGCTTATGAATTGGCTTTTGACCTCTCTTATCTCACGCTTGCCATCTCTGACAACTGGTAGGGTTCGAATGATTGGAACGGTTTTAAGTAGAGACAGTTTAACAAATAGAATTTTAGGAAAGTCTGACATCTTCAATTATTCACATAATAGAAACATTTTTAGGGATTGGAACAAAAACTTTAATCAAGCTATAAAAAATGGTCAAAGTATCTGGGAAGAAATGCACCCTTTAGCTGTTTTACTAAAAGAAAAAGAACTGAAACCGCAAATCTTTGCTAGTAATTACATGAATGAGCCACTTGATGAAATCATCACAGGGGCAGTCTATGAAAGAGAATGTCAAAGGGTATTAGATGAAGATAGATACTCAGACACGGTCCAATACAATCCTAATAAGCCAGTAGACACATACTGGGACTTTGCAGTTAATCATGACTTGAACGCTGTTTGGTTTGTCCAAGAGTCGGAAGGTAAAATCAATCTAATTGATTATTGGGAGGGTACGAAACTAACAACTCAGGAAATTGCAAGCATTATCAAGAAAAAAGGTTATTTGTACGGAAGACACTTTGCACCACATGATAGAGCAAAAACTCATCAAGGTGAAACTGCTAATCGTACTACTGAAGATATGTACAGAAGTCAAGGGATAAACTTTGTAGGGGTTGGTAAAACAAGTGTTGATTCAGGTATTCAAGTTGTAAGAGATCTATTTGAACGCTTTTATTTTAGGGCATGTGCAGAAATAGCAACGGGTTTTAATCATTTAAAATCTTGGCGGAATATTACTACAGACGCAGACCACGTACACAGTAATGCTTGCGATAGTATAAGATATTTAGCCGTTACGATTAGTGTCAACCAATCAAATTTATACAAAGTCCAAGAATCCAACCCAAACAATTATAAAAAGCTAATAAGATATGATTAAAAATAAAAAAGACTTAAACAACTGTACTGTCCTATACTTTTTCAAAGGTAAGGCAAAACAACAAAGAGCAGTACGTCAATTTGTTGGGGTGTTGCTTGACGACTCAAACACTACAGAGATCAACTACTGCACAACAGAACCACTTAGAACCAACACTACCAAAGATTCTTTAGCGGAGTGGTTGAGAGATTGGGCAAGCATAAAATCAATCAATCAAAATCCTTTTTATCATCTCAAATCTGGCATGTCTGAAATGCCTGCTGATATAAGCCAAGCTTTTGATAATTTAATGCAGGAGATAGAAAATAAAGGCTTTAACGAATTTTTAACAAAAGAAAGAATAGCTGGAATATTACTAACTGGGCAAAAACCAGTGCTAAAAGTTATCAAAATACAAAGTAGAAACTTTGGTACGATTTATATTGACATTCAATAATAGTTTATTTTGACGCTTTTGTTGTTATAGCTTACTACATCTTATAACTATGTACAAGATAACTAACAAGCTGAAAGTTAATTTAACAGCTACAGACAAGGAATTAAAAGAAGAATTGATAAAGAACGGTCTTGAGTACTCATATGATAAGGTTGACAGTGTCACAAGCCGACCTATACCTGACAAGGTAAAACTCCGAAACAGATTAGCGGCTGGAACTTGCTTTACTTTTTGGTGTCCTCCTGAATTAGATGAAGCAGTTTTGGACAAAACCGACATGGAATCAATCAACAGTGAGCCAAAGGTTGAGGATGTAGCAACTGTTTACGCAAGTGTCAATCATGGCTTTAGCAAGTTGGAACCCGGCAAATCTGCATATTTAGCACAAAAAGACTATATCATTGAGTCACTGATAAATACTGGATACGCTGATAAGATTATTATTACTGATGAAACTACTGGGAACATTGTTTGGGACGGTGGAATAGTTGATGTAGAATACACCTATTTTAACAGTTTAAAAGACAAAGAAGAGGGTAAAGAAAAGAAAGGCAAAAGCAAAATAATTGTTAACATGGTACACCCTGAGAAGTTGAGAAAATTATATACTCCTACAGCTGATGAAATAGCTGAAAAAGAACTACAGCAAGAAGCTAAAAACCTTAAAAAATAGTAGTGTCAAATGGCTAAAAAAATTGAAAAAATCTTTGACAAGACCACTGGTGAGCTTAATCCAGATGAGCTTATAAACCTAGATAGTATAGTTGAAAAACCTGAGGACTTGGAACTTGTAAAAGTTATCAATGATAGATTCGAACAAATGAAACAGTTTAGGGAGTCATCTTGTCCGTGGGGTCAAGAGATTACAAGTATAATAACAGAGATTGACGATGAGAATGGTGAAAGAGTTAAGCAGTACGGAAATGAGAACACATCACCAAGTAAAGACTGGGCAAGAAGATGGAAAAGAGATAGAGACCTTGCAATGATGAAAACTGGCAAAAATCAATTCTCATCTGCTTTGCCTGATGTCTCTGTGCCAATGGTTTTATCTGCTCGTAACGCTGTTGTGTTTCAGTATCAAGATAGCCATACTTCAGTAATGATTGATTCAATGGCTGGGGTAGATCCAATCATTGCAAAAATCGGTAAAAGTCTAATTGAACATGTTGAAGAGCAAGGAGCAATGGCAACAAAAAAGACTCTAGTATTTCCTGAGTCTGTAGATTGTGGTACTGCTATTACATACAATAGCTATGTATGCAAAAAAAGAAAAGTTAAGAGAATAAAGACTATAGAAGAGTTACTTGAGGAATCTGGTTTTGATGATGATACTTTAGATCAAGAAGTAACTAATCCAATGACTGGCATGCCTGTAGACATGATGGCAGTTTATGAAGCTAAAAAAGCTGAACTGGAAGAGTCAATCAAAAAAAACCCTACAAAAATATTAGTAGTAGATGAAGAGATTACTGACTATGAAGACGGAGCAATGGAGCATGTACCATTAGAAGAAATGTTTGTTGATCCGGGTGCTTTAGACTTTAACTGTTTACATCGTGACGCCCGTGACTGTGTGTGGAGGCAGTGGCTACCAATCCAACAACTCGTTTCCGATTTTAACAATTCTGAAGATCCTTTTGTAAGAAAAGAAAACTTAAAAAAAGAACTATTTACAGATGTAGGACATTCAATAGATTTTGATACTACTGACGAAGCTAACCAATTGTTGCTTGATGGCTCTGCTACTGGTAACCTTGTTGAAGTAATAAGATATTATAACAAGTATACAGATCAATTTGTAGTAATTGCAAACAAAAAGATTATATTAAGGTCTGGCCCGCTACCATACAACCATAAGAAACTACCATTTTCCAAGTATATTTTTATTCCAATCCATAACTCATTTTATGGTGTAGGTTTTGGTACAATGCTTGATAACACTCAGACAACTGCGGAATTTTTTAAATCTTTGCATAGTTACAATGCTGAATATAATAATAATCTTCCTAAAACAGTTGTAGGGGATACTTTATACCAATCACTCAAAGAGATTGAAGATGAACCTGTAAAAGCTGGTTTAACAATTCAAAAAGATGAAAATGATACAGTGGAGTTTATGCCAGCTATGAACATGACTTTTGATATGGATAAAGTACGTGTTAGCTTACAAGAGGATGTAGCTTTGATTGCCGGACTAAATCCACAACAGACTTTACTACCAAATCCAAACATGGCTGTCAGAAACGCGCAAATGACCTCTGAAAGCGGTTTATTATCAATTAGAGCATACATACAAAACTTTGAGCATGGCTACGTTGAATTTTGTAAACAAATGCTTAGTATTTATAAACAGATGTCACCTTTGAGCTATGAGGAGATTGAGGACGATACAGAAGAACAATTTGAAAACCAAGCTGTAAAAAAACAACTCAAAAAATACAAATCTATTAAAATGCAAGGTGTAGGTTTTACACCTAATAATGAGGGTCAAACTCAAATGACAATGGGCAGTCTAAAAGAAGACTCTGAAGGATCTGAGGTAGAGCTGAAACCTGAAGCTACTGATAAGTTTGATAAATTAAAAGTATCAATTAAAGTAGAAACCACCCAAATAGCTAGTAGACAATTACAAGCCCAGCAACTTAACGATACTTTAAATCTAGCAATGGTTATTCGTGGTAATCCAGCATTTAAAGAAGATAAAATTATCAACGCATTATTTAAAGATTATCTGGATAAAAAGAATACCCCAGCAAAAATCCTTTCAATGTTCCAAGATGACAACAACAAGGAAGGTGTAGAACTGGCAAACCTACAAAATGAACTAATACAGCAAGGTATGAAGCCGTCTAATATACCTGGAATGAGTGAAAACCATTTGCTCATTCATAAAAACCTTTTGTCTGAAAAGCTAATGGAAATGTTTGAACTGGAAACAGAACTTAAGCAAGCAAACACACAAGCAGAATTACAAGCACAAGAAATAATGCAAATGCAACAACAAAAAATAAGAATTGACCCAAATATAGTCGACCAAATACAAGCCCCAATGATGAAACTGAAGCAGGAGCGTACAGCTTTAATAGATATGATAAAAGTATTACGAGATCACATCGCAGGAGATGCCCAAGCTAAAACTGATAGCACACAAGTAGCAGTTACCCAAGCTGACCAAATTCTACAAGGTGGTATGCCACAACCTCCTCAAGGTATGCTTCAAGGTATGCCACCACAAGACCCACAAGGACAGCAACCACAAGAAATGCCGATGAATCCAATGAGTGGAATCTAAGAATAGTTTATTTTGACTTAAAATTAAATATATATGAATATTAACACATCTGAATTAGACAACGAAATTTTAGCCCCATCTGTCGAGGATAGCAACCAAGACGAAACTACGCTAATAAATAAGTTAGATAATTCCCAAACACCCCCGCAAGATAGTGATAATGCCAACGGTGAACCAATCACAGAAGTACAATCAGAAGAAGAAGACAAAGAAGGCGAACAGCCAACTGATCCAGAACCAACTGATAAAGAGATAGCTGAATTAGCAAGAGTAGAACAGGAAAAAAAGGAAAGAGCCGAAAGAAGAGAAGCAGGTAAAATAGCTTATCTTGAAAAGCAACAAAATTATTATGAAGAAACTGCAGTACTTACTGCTAAACTCTTAAATCCTAATACATCTTTGGACGCATTCAATGAGCTTATAGCGAACCCTAAAAAGTTCAACGAACTCAAACCTTTTCTTGATAAAAGCATTCCTAGTTTAAAAGAATACGATTATAACGGTCTTGTCCGTTACATGGAGTCTAATTTAAGACAATCAGCAATTGAAAATCCTGAACAATTATCAAGCGTTATTGAACTTGAAAAAGCAAAAATAAGAGCAGAAATTGAAAGAGACTACGCTGAAAAATACCAATCTATTCAAGCCGAAAACTTAAAAGCTAGTGTAACCGATCAGATTAACCAAGCTATACCTGAGTTTAAAGCCCTCAATGAAGGGAACCCTCAACAAGCTGAAGAAGATCTTTTTGATGCGGTAGAACTCGCTAAAGTAAAAAGAGAAAGAATGACTCGCCGTGGTGAAACACCTGATGAGATTAAACTTTTAATTGAATCTTTAAGAGAGCTAAACCCTCAATGGAAAGCCAAGCAAGTTTCTACAGTCCAAGCTAAAAAACAAATCATTGACTCTGCTAAAAAAGCCCTATCTGGTACTTCGACCAACCAATCTAACAGTTCGTCAGTACCTTCAGAAGTAGCAAGCATGCCTCCACAGTATCAAGAGATTTATAAAAAAGAAGTCGCTAGATATATTAGAGATGGTGAAACAGCTCAGAAGGCTCACGAGAAAACTGTTAAATGGTTGCAATCAGTATAGCAACTTTTAACAATATAATATATGGCTTTAGCCTCAAGATACAAACCAACTTTACGTGCAATTGACAATCAGTCCTCAGGTAATAGAGGAACTAAAACAGTAAGAATGGCTAACTCTAGCACACACAGAGTAGGTGGATTTATCGATCCTCACACTGGTACAAATGGAGCACAAACTTTTACAGCAGATCAGCCTATTAGAGGTGTAGTAGAAGATATTTTAACTTTTAGAGATGGTGGTTATCAATCTGTTTTTGACGCAAAAATTGTGCCTGGTACACTAACTCTACCAACCAACACAACTCCAGGAATTTACGCAACTACTGCAAGTAATGTAACTGCATCTTTCCCTGATTTACTAGTATATAGCGATATTCAAGCTGGTGATGTTTTAACAGTTTTCTTAACTGTTGCTGGTGGTACTTTAAGTACTAGGGGTACTACTTCAGCTTCAGCAGTTCTGAACAACTTTATTGAACCTAACCCTTCACATTCGCACACCCTATTAGAAACTACTGCTAATGCTACTGCTACTGGTTTACAGTTCCAGATCGTTGGATTTCAGGCGTCTACAAATACCGTAGATGTAAAACTTAAAAATGCTAACGGTACTATATAATCTATGTCTACATTTACTTTGACTGCTTCAACTTTAGAAGATAAGCGATATTCAAGAATCCTTTCTGAGGGATTAGAAAAATTTCAATCAGAGAAAAAAACATTTACAAGTTATTTTTTTGACCGTGTTGTCACTAGCGACAAAGGAGCAAGAGACACAAGTATTTCAACAGTAGAGCAAATGTTCCCACTGTCTGAAGCACAAGTAGCACCTATTGTATCAATTACACAAGGTTTTGAATCTTTTGTACCTTGGATAAAATTCGGTGTAGCTCGCGAAACTACTTGGGAGACTAGAAAAACTAATGATTCAGGTGACGTTGAAAGGCTTGCCAAAGAGAAAGTAAATACTATTGCAAGAACTGAAGACCTTTACGCTGGTAGAATATTTAGACAAGCCTTTAATCCAAGTTTTCCTACAGCTTCAGGATCACCTTTGATATCTGCCTCTTTACCTCTAAGAAACGGTAATACTCAGACTAATACCTTGTCTTCTCAGCTACCTCTATCATATGATACCTTAGGGCAATTGACTGATGTAATGCGTGCAATGCGTGACCACTCTGGAAACAGAATCAACACAAGTACTAAACTTACTTTAATGGTTCCTAACATTCAAGGAGTCCGTGAACTTGCTTTTCAGTTAGTTGGTAAAAACGGAGCGATGATGAAACCAGGTGGAAATAACAACGACTCAAACTTTTACCAAAAGTATGAAGGCTTTGATTATAACTTGATAGTTGTTAACTGCATTGACTCAGTTTCTGCTACTACTATCGGTGAAACTGCAAGTAGTGCTAATACCTCTTGGTTTTTAATTGATGAGGGAATGCTTATGGAAAAAAAGTATCTTGTTATGCCTATGCTTAAAGAATCAGACTCTTTGATTAAAGCGATTGAGACTGAAAGCTTGAGTATGAAACAACTTGTATACCACTACATGGGATTTGGTGTGAGAGCTGGATTTTCTGGCTGGATCGCTGGATCTAAAGGAGACAATTCAGCAAGTAACTTTTAATTTATATTCTTTAGTGTTTTATGTCTAAAGCTATAAAACCAGAAATAACATTTGAAGAGCAAATTGCTAATTTACAAGCACAAATGAATAAAATCGCTGATGACGAAACTAAGCGTACAGAGTTCTTTGAAATAAAAGCTGAGCGAAACAAATTTATAGCTGAACTCAATTTAGCTAAGTAAACCTGAACCCCTTCGGGGGGTTCTTTTATAATTTTTTTTATGCCAATCTTAGAGCAAACATTAAACCAACAAGGTCAAGACTATTTTAAGGCTGGTGTTTTGCTGGTCGGTAATACCACGTATGCTAACTATATTACTGATGGAGTAGATGACCAAGTACAGTTACAGCAAGCTATTGATCAGGCTTTAACTAATATTTCTACAAACCCTAGTCTTCCTAGTGAAGTCAGAATAATTACTAAACTTAATGTAAATGCGGTTGGTACTTATACTGAAACTTTGGGAGGCGTTACAAGAAGGCTTGCGGTACGCTTAAGGGATAATGTAAGAATAACTATAGCTTCAGGCGTTACAATTAGTTTTGGTTCTGGTGGAAATAGTGGCTTTAATGGTGGCACGGTTTTTACTTCTGTATTTGGTAATTTTGGCAATTTAACTGGGGCTAGGGTAATATGTGAAGGTCTAAATGCTTTTGACGGTCTTTCTACAACTTCAGGTGTTTTAACGGACAGACACTCTGCAATATGGCTGGATGCACGAAGTAATAGCTGTACAACACTTCAAGATTGTTTATTTGTAGTATCTGGGAGGAGAACGGCTGGTGATTTGATAAGAACATACAACTCTAATACATCAAATACAAGCATAGCTAAGAATATAAACTTTGATATTATCGACTCTCAAAATTGCCATACTGGAGGGTTTATTGAAAGAAATGGAGAAGGAATAAATGTTGATATTTACAATATCTCAAATACTATTTCAGACGGTTTTGTATATAAAGATGGTGTTGAAAATAGTACTGTAACTATTAAGAGAATTGCTGGTGCTGGGGCTAATGGACTTAAAGTTTTTATAGATCCTACAAAAAGCGGTTCTGACCAATTTAAATTTAATAATATTCAAGTAAAGGGTGGAAACATTGAAAATTCCACGCTATCCAACATGTACATTGCTGGTATGGATGGTACGATTGAGGCAAGTGTTTTTTCTGCTCAAAGGTCTGGAATATTTTTTGATACTGTCTCAGATGGTGGTATTTTTTACTATCCTAAAAAACTTGTACTTGTTAATCCTATTGCTAATAATAATAATCTTTCAGCTGGTAACTATTCAGGAATTGAAGGAATTGTAAAAAACCTTGAAATAATAGGTTTTCAAACAAGCGACACACAAACATCAGCTACTCAGTATAGGGGTATAAACTTTACTGAACCTAAAAACGACTATATTACTTTAACCAGTGGTAAAGCTGAAAATAATACAAATAGCCAAATTGAAATAGTTGGCGTAAACTCATATGTCTCACCTGCTGTACTGGGCTTTAATCCTGTTTATACTGTACCTGCAAGTACAACTTATACAATAGCCACACCACACACAAGGTATTTACTAAATTCAGGCAGTGTTTTAAAGTTTCCTAAATTTAGTGATATTGGTACAAATTTACTTGTAAAATATCAAGTTAGAGGCATTTCAGGAAGTAGTAGCGTACAAGCTAGTCAAGAAAATGACTTATCGTATAAACCTATTGATACCTTAAGTGCTGGGGTAGCTTTTCCAGTAGCTTTAAACCAAAGTTTTGGGTTTGTAAAAGATTCCGACAAATGGAGTACTGAAAATAATAGTGCAAGCATTGCTGATACTTTTACAAATAAGACTTTGTCCACTGGTACAAAACTTGATGCCAATGCTGATGAGAATTTTACACTGTACGGACAAGCAAGGCAAGCAATAATTAACGGTAATTTTGACCAAGTCGGCTTGACTGGTGCAAACCCTGCAAATGGTGCTTCTGTAGTACCTTACTGGAATGCTAAATTTGTAAATACTGGTACGCTTCCAACTACTATCACACATAGCACGTTTACAATGACGTCTGGTGATCTTGCCAAAGCTTTTAACTGCTATAGGATAAGTCCTAACGGTTCAGGTAGTGGTTTTGGGTCGACAAATTACTATGCAGTAACTCAAGATATTATAAACGGTACACGTAATTTAGCTGGTTTAAATAGAAAAATTACAGTATCTTTTTGGGCTAGAAGTAGTATAACAAATAAGAAAATAGGTGTGTATGCCGTTCAAAAATATGGTACTGGTGGAAGTCCAAGTGCCAATGAGACTATAAATGGGGCTTTCTGGACTCTAACATCTACACTAACAAGGTATACCTATACTTTTACTACAAATACCCTTGTAGGTAAAACATTTGGTACAAACAGCGACGATGTAATAGAGATTTTATTTCCTATTATGTGGGGTACTGGTACACCTGCAACCAATGTAGGAAATGCTGGAGTTGCTGAAACATTTGTAAATTCAGGAAATATTGATATATCAGAAGTTGCTGGAAATTCTGGTGATGTAGCTTTACCTTTTCAACCTAATGTAGATAACAAAGAAACTTATAAAGTCAAAGCATGGCGAACTGGAGCACTAGCATTACCTGCGGCGACATATACTACAATAGTATTTGATAATGAAGTACAAGATACACAAAACATATACAATACTAGCACTGGGGTATTTACAGCTCCAGTAACTGGCGAATACTTGTTGACTGGGCATATTGGGTTATTTTCTACAAGTGCAAGAGATGATGTTATAGCATTAGATATAAATGGTACTGAAACCTTAATATTACATCAACGT
>Ga0181356_1001012_pt1 | contig 12363 bp, 9 predicted proteins | sample Fa13VDMM110SN_FD_130104 | JGI IMG/M metagenome (GOLD analysis project Ga0181356, IMG submission 130104) | Freshwater viral communities from Lake Michigan, USA - Fa13.VD.MM110.S.N | ecosystem: Environmental > Aquatic > Freshwater > Lake | place: USA: Michigan | collected 2013-09-24 | reverse complement strand
GGCCGTCGAGCCTGTTGCTACAGTTAAGTTAAATGTACTACCGTCACCCTTTGTAAAAGTTAAAACGTTGCTAGCAACACTACCAGTTACCATAAGGCTACCCGTATTAACTGTTACTGCTGAACCCGTTGCTACGGTTACGTTAAAAGTACTGCCGTCACCCTTAGTAAACGTTATTACGTTCTTTGTAGCCGATCCGGTAACCATAAGACTTCCGGTATTGGCTGCTACTGCTGACCCTGTGTTAACTGTGAGATTAAATGCAGACCCGTCTCCTTTTGTAAAAGTAAGTACGTTACTACTAACCGAACCGGTAACCATTAGAGAGCCAGTATTCTGACTACCTGCATTAAGTGCAAAGGATGCGGTTACTGCATTTTGAGCCCAACTAGCAGTTACAGCTAGGTTTGTAATCAGACTACCAGTACCGTCGGTGATAGTCGTACCAGTGCCCAGGGTTACTAGCTGCTGATAGGAACTGCTTATATTTTGTCCTGTTAGATTTGCCATTTTTTATTGTGGTAGGTAAGGGTATCTTTGGTCGTAAACCTTAAAGCCCATCTTAAGAAGATTCTTAAGGTGAGGTGAATATGTGTTATACTTCATTACGATAGGTGATTTGTACTGTTCACCGAAATCAGCTACTTGCTGGTATAAAAGTACGTTTTGAGAAATCTCAGGATATGTGTTCTGGTTCTCAATTAGGTAGTCAGTTAGCTTTTCGGCATAGAACTCTCTCTTGTTCTGAACTGACTGTCTTTTGACGTTATACATTGAGCGATCTACTGAATCACTGTTATCACCTCCCGTAGGAGTTAACAAACCATTATTCCTAGGACGCATGTATATGTATTCTAGGGTATAGTAGTAGGTAGCGTATAACAAAAAGTTCTGAATGTAGTCATCTACCAAGCTCTGGTATGCACCAGTCAGGGTATTGCTCTGAACGTCTGAGAGGATCTTATCATACAATAAGGTACCCAGTAACCGCTGCAGATCTATGTCTTGTGATTCTCTGATAGCATTAGAAATAAGTTTAGAATCTACGTTATTATTCATATCCGTAAATTCTCTTATCTTAGCTTCAGAGATTAGCTGTACTGTAGTCATTGTATGCTAAGTATTATACAGTTGGTACCTTAATAAGAACTACTGTACCGTAGCTGTTATTGACGGTGACGCTTTGAATTTCGTTAGCTGGGTAGTAACCTCCTAAAGTAGAATTAGTTACAAAGTTAGTGTACTCTTGTCCTGTACCAAGTACGAATCTAAGTGCACCGATATTACTACCGGAAACTGTGATGTCTGAGTCAATTAACGCTTTTACGGTAGCGAAAGTACCTGTTGTTGTCTGTGAGCCAGAAATGAGGGTTAGTGATCCTGCGGCCATTATATTTTATTTTAAACGATTTGACGTGGTTGTGTTGATACCTCTTCGATATCGGTTTCTAAATTATCTGCTACTCCTGACTCTTCGTTAGAAGCCGTTACTACGTCTACCTCTTCGGTATTATCGTCGTAAAGTTTTAACTGTATAACACCTAACTGTGCATCATCTCCGTAGTTGATATCAAAGATAACTTTGAATACGTTGAGAATGCTCTGCTGGTAAGGCTTAATTACCTGATTTAACAGTAATAGAAAAGCATCGATGACCTCTGCTCTACCTCCTAACTGTCCTGCCTCTTTGATACCGAACATCATTGGAGATGTAATTCTATGAGCAGTAATAATTTTCTGCATCACCATATCATTTACACTGCTGTAGTACCCGTCTGCACCGTTTTGAGGGATAGGGGTAATATCAGGTGCATTTTCTTTGCTATCGGTATCGATATACATAAGGCTACCGGCATTGCTAGAGCCTGCAAACTGCTGACGTAGCATATTCTCGATAGTCCTACGATCGTCCTCTGAAGCATTAGTATAGGTGGTAATCATTAAAGAAGGGGCTAGACCGTTCTTAATGTTAGACATATGGAAGTTATCTACTTCTGCATCTAACTCAATTACTTTAAGTGCTCCTACGTAATCCGGTAAAGGATAATATTTCTGACCAGGACGATAAGGCTGAAAATATATAATCTGGTTAGGCTCCTCTAGAGCTCTGTTGTGGTTAAATACCGGCAAAAAGGGTAGATCGTCAACTCTTACTTTGGCTGAACCTCTATAACCCCAATCCTCTGATAGGTAGTAACCCGGTACTCTATGTCTCTCGTTCTTTTCTTTAGCTCTTAAGTAAGAAAAGTCTACGTGGTATACCTCAGCAATCCTAGTACCTGCGTTATTCCAGATAACCTCTAAGGCAAATCCTCCGAATACTTTAAAGTCTCTGGCTACTTTTTGGAAGATAGTATTCCAAGTCTCTCCTTCATCGTTAGCCCTATCCAGGGTAAAAGGTAGGTTAGAGGTAAGTCCCTCTCCGTAAATTGCATCTACGATAGCGTTTACGCAGGTATTGTGTATGGATGAGTTATTAACTAACTCGATAAGATGCCAAGGAAATAAATCGTCATCTCCGTACTTAATGTAGTGATGCTGGGTGTTTACTTCGTAAGGGCGTAGTCTTTCTGATTTTTCTCTCTGTATAGACCCAAACATAAAGGATTTATGCTCCTTTGTAACCGGTGCTGTATGCTGAGATGTAGTATCAGATGCTTTTCTTGTAGCCATTAGTTTTGGTATGTTGTATAGTAACCGGCTTGTCCTGGTGATAAATAGACAACCAGGCCGCTTTCATTACTGCCGCTGATATATGCCCTCTCGGTTGCTATTTGTTGGCCCTGTACTTGACCCTGGCCTACCTGCCATTGTACGTTAACAGTCTCCCAGGTCTGGTTAATTAAATTCCATACAAGCGGACCTACAGAGGTACCGAAAATGTTAAGAGTATACTGACCGCTAGGGTTAGGAATAACCGAGCCTGAGATATCAGCTACTACCCAGTTAAGTTTTGTATCTATAAATCCGTCAAAGCTACCGGTGTTTAGGTTAATGTCTTGACTATAATGTACCCGTATACCCACTACAGATGCGCTTACTGGCACCTCGGGATAGAAGGCTACTTTGTTTATAGCCTGACTCTTGTTTAACTGTATCATTTTTTAGATAGCATTAAAAAGTAAGAAGGGGGCACGTATCTAAACGCAACCCCCTATCCTACTAATTAGTTAGAAAATAATTAGACGATTGTAATACCACTAAGCATGGTATTTGCAAAGGTGTCAATTTCTGAAGCTGGTTCTGGTTCTTGGCTTGTAAAAGTCAGAGTATATCCGTTCAAGTCTCCAAAGGCAGTACCAGTAGCACCGGCGCTGCTTAAAAGTTGTGCTCCGGTGTCTTCTCCTATAAGGAAGTATTCACCAACATTACCTGAACTGTTGTTCGTTTGAACAACAATCTTTAGGTTAGGGTTTTGAGCAAGAATCTTTACTTTGTTTCTTGTAGCGGACTGTAGTTTGAAGAACACAGCGGTTACAGATTGTTCGTAGAACACAGTGCCATTCTCTGGAGTCGAAGTAAGTGTTTCAGTCAGATTGGAAGTCTGTCTGAATAATTCGAACTTGTAGAAAATGCCACTACCTGTGATGCTGGTAATTAAACCTTCCGTCCCGTTAGTAGCAGTAATAGAACCAGAGAGAATGTAGATATTCTTAATGCCACCTGTGTTGTCTCTACAACCAAGTGTGAATCCTGATGAAATTTCGCAGGCCATAGTCTCTAGGTATTAAAGGTTACTAATTAAGCGCGGTTGTTAGATACCCAGAACTCAGGATATGCTACGTTAACACCAAGCTTCATGACCAATCTATGTTTAAGCTGGTCAGCGTTAATGTCGTACCACATTTGGAACTCTGTTACATCTGAACGAAGGTCAGTACCTACTACGATATGCTTGGCTGGTCCGAGAACTACACGGTCGCTACTTTGAAGACCTACAGTACCTACAACACGCATGTTCTGGTAAGGGTACATCATATCCATTACACCACCACGGTTAGTGATAGAGGCTGGATCAAAGTAGAAGTTGTTTAGGGTACGGATAGCTGTAACGTATCTGCGGAAGTTAGTAACCGACATAAAGAAGGTTAGATCATCGCGATCGGTTACGTCTGAGCTAAGGTTATCAATCATAGTGTCCATGATAGTCAATGCAGTGGTTGCGCTGAAAGCTGAACCAGTGATTGAAACAGGAACTACAACACCTGTAGTTGCAGAAGAAAGGATCTGATTTAGTCCGTTAGAACAAGCGCCTGAAGCTGTGTTAGCAGTCCAGATGAACTGATCGTTAGACTTCTGGAACTGGTTTGTGATAAGCTCTGCGTAAGTGTTTGCAAGTGCGAAGGTCTCGTTGTAAGAACCAGCTCCCAAGGCAGAAATGCCCAAGTACTTGGTGTCAAGAGTCTTCAAGCAAAGTCCATCATAAGATGTTCTCTGACATACTTCGATGTCACGCTGAGTGAATGATGCGGTGCCTTGTGGTGTTGATACACAAGCTACGCCTGATTGAATTTGGAGGTCTACCTCGAAAAGGTTAATAGGCTCTTTATATTTGATGCCTTCCTTGACGGTGACATACTCCATAGTTGTGCCTGTGTAAACCATCTTCGCGATTAACTCACCTGCGATTTCATTATTGAAATCTGATAGTGCTGTTACGTCTAATGCCATTTTGTTAGGTATTAATTTCTGTTAATTTTGACTGATTTTAAGACTCTTTCGAATCTATCCTTCTGCAGAGGTTCTACAGCAGGGCTTGCTGCCTTCTTTACAGACCCAGGCAAGGTCTTTTCTGATGCAGGTGCTGCACTAAAGGTTTCGACTTTAGCTTCAACGGCAGACATCCTGTCGTAATGCTTTTTCATCTCCTCTTGTACTGCCTCTACTACAGCTTTTACGATATCTTCAACCATTACTGGCATATTTTCGTGCTCTTCGAAAGTATTAGGTGTAATGATAGGCTTCCCAGTGGATCTAATCATTTCCTCATGCTCCGCAGCCTCTACAGGCTGTGCTAATGTTAACTCAAGAACTTCTCCTTCAGTACCAAGTACGACGTTAGTACCATCCTCAAGAGTGTGCGAGCCTTCAGGAGCGGGAATCTCATTTCCTTCTGCATCGAGAAGATAAATTTTAGTTCCTACTGCGAGGTCACCTTCGTAATAGATTTTGGTAGTACCATCAGCCAAGGTGGCTTCAGCGAAAATTCTCTTAACAGTAGTTTTGTCAGCTAAGTTGAAGTAAGACTTCACTAGCGTTTTTAACTCTTCTACATTCATGTGTTAAAAAAATTATATAATTTAAACCACCCTGAATGAGTAGCTCGTATTGATAAATAGGGCTTTAGTGGACTTTGGCCCTACTACCTATCAGACCATTTAGTATAGCAGATTGCTGCCGCCTGATCGTCGGCATACCCCTCGTCTTTCATGTACGGGATACACCTACCGATAAACTCGTCTTTAGATTCGATAAGTCCCGGTTCTACAAAAGTTTCTTTCTGCTTAAACATCTCATCTAAGAAGAAACCTTCAACTGAGTATCCCTTTATTCTACCTGTCTCTACGTACTGATTCCAGTTCATAGTACTTTCGAACTTAGTTATAGCATACCAGTCTCCTTTAGCAGGACTGAAACCGTAAAGTCTAGACTTATCTGTCTCCGGGTCTTCAACTAGCCATGCTTCTGAGATATAAACATTCTCCATGGGTTTATCGCTATCATGCTCTAGGTTAAAGGACTTAAGTCTACCCTCCTTCATGAATTTCTCTGCAATTCTCTTAATAGTATTAGGAGTGAAGTACACGTAGTAAGGATCTCCCTTTTCGTCAACTCGTAAAATTAAACGATTAGCTCTCATAAGAGGGCCGATTACCTTTTGTTCCTTAGCTAATGTCTGCCGGGCAAACTCTAACTTATCTTGGATTCCTTTAGTAGGACTTGTGATAACGGGTTTATTGACTCCAGATGATAATAGATCGCCAATAGCTGCAGGTCGTTTACCCTCCGGTACTCCGTTATTACCAGCTTCTCTAAAGTATAATGCCTCCCAAGCATGTCTGCAATTATAGCTACCCTTGTAGGTAAAAATGTCGTACGTTCCAAATTGCTGGTTTTCAGTGGTTATGGTCATCTGGTTTATATCTTCTTTTCTGAAGATTTTACCTTGATCGGTTAATGACATAAGCCGGGCACAGAAGTTTCTGTTCTTGTTATCTCTAGGTCCTGAGTACCGATACCTAATCTTGGTATCTCCTACATCCAGTATTGACTCTTTCTGAGGAGTAGAAACCAGAGCAAATAAATGCTTATGGAATTCCTCTTGAGACATCTCTACGTAATCTAGGTAGTCAGATTGATTCTCTCCTACGTTTTCTAATGCATCTATGATAGCATCTTGTATCTCAGAAGCTAACGTGTCTATGTAATTAATTTCCTTATCATCTACCGGGCCTCCGCCTGCCCATGCATCACAGGTCCTAGCTGCTGCACACTTAAAGTCAAAAGCAGTACAGTATCCTAACTGACCGGCGTCTATACTATCGTATGCATCCTCTCCTCCGATACCCTTGGCAATACAGTCTAAGGTATGCTGCTTGATATCAAAGAAAGCACAGTTACCGCAGACAGACTTCTTAGCAGCCTCTACATCACCGCTATTGAACTGCTCAGCTTTTTTTTCCCAGTACTCTGTATTAGGTTCAGCCGGGTTAAGGGGTCCGTAGTTAGCTACATCGATAGCTTGCTGACGATTGTTAAGGTTAAGAGCTACATCCTGGGTTGCTGGAGGGCATTCCTGAAACTCTAAGGCTGCCTTGAACTCCTCTTGGTTTAAGTACTGGGCTATAATTTCGATATGACCATCCATAAATGCGGTGCTATGCTCCATACCTGAGTCTAGGCTTATCTGCTCGATGATATCTACAAAGTCTTCTACTAGAGCTAATGTCTGAACCATCTCTACCGGGGTAGTCAATTCTTTAGCAATGACGTTCTTTTCTAGCAGGAATACCTGATCGGCTAGTACGGCTGCTGATCTAATCATACCTCTATTCTCTTCCGTTATAGGCATAGTTAGAAGGTGAGTAAAGAGAGCAATAGCTCCTGGGCAGATCTCAAAATGCTGGGTTTGGTATCCTAGTATATCTAAGTTACCTTCTGCTGCATACTGGATGTTAGGGTATCTAGGTCCTTCTCCTAGCCAGTCAGTAAGCCCGCTAGCAACACCGTCAGTATAGCTGTTGTTCATAAAGTCTTCTCTAATCTCCTCTAGCTTATTACTAGCCCATTCGATACCTGCTCTAGCACCCCATGCATCTACCATTAAACCTCCGCATCCTTCAGAGTAAGGTACATCTTCGTATTGTAAATGACGGGCAAAAGAAGCCATACGTGCGATAGTCTCTTCAGAGATAGGTTCTCTTTTAGCTAATTGATTAGCTCTAGCCCATCCTACGGCAGTACCGCAGTCATTGTCTGGGTTATTATCTCTGTACTCTAGCGCTCTCTTGGCTGCATTGACTGCAGACTCCGGGTAGTCGGTATAGCTCTCAAACTTCTCAGTCTTAAATGCGTAGAAGTCCTGCTCATGGGCTGGAGTCTCTACAAAGGCTACTGCATCTACTCCTGATAGTAGAGCGTCATCCTCGATCTCTAATTTAACGATTCGCATAGTTATATTTTAATTAAATAGTATTTTATTACCCTCCGCCTAGTCTCCTTCTACGTCTGATAGCAGCGTTTGCCTCTTGACCGGTAGATACATCTCTAGCTACGACATAAGCCCGGATAGGTTCCTGAGTTACAGGAGTAGTTGGGGTAGGTCCGGTACCTGGTAGATTACCTGTAAATGGTCCTCCGCCACCAATACTTGGTGCTGCTGGTACATTTGGTTTTTGAACACTTGGCCCAGCACCTAAAATTTTTCTAGCTTGGTTAGCTGCCGCTAGTACTGATGCAATCTGGGCTGCATAAAATAAAGGAAAGATGAAAGCTCCTGTCCCTGCCGGGGCTGCTAATGCTGTCTTTTGAGCAATACCTAAACCATTTACAAAGCCTTCTCCTGTACGGATAGCAATCTCTGCAATAGCAGCTGCTTTAGAAGCCGCAGTACCTTCTTCGAATAATGAACCTAATGCTGCTATAGCTTGGGATGCATTAGCAAGATTAAGATCTCTAACAGCCTGTAATGCATCCTCTTTTGTTTTAACATCGGCTACTTCTTTAGCATTAGCTTCATCCTGCTTTGTCGTCCTTTCAGTAGCCTGAGTGTCGATTACCTCCTGGATAGCAACTCCTCTGGCCGCTTCAAGTTCAGTAGTATCGCGTCCAAAATTCCTTGCTTGCTCAATTAAATCATCATAAGTTTTAGCTACACTTAGAATACGTTTTGATTCCTCAGACATAAGTAAATCATTTACTTTATCTAAGTAATCTTGTTCTGCTTGAAATTTATCGTCGTCAACCTTCTTCTGATCTTCCTTAGCTTTCAGATCATCAGCTGCTTTTTTATCTTTAGCTTGTTGAGCTAATTCATTTTTACTCTTCTGCTTATCTTTACCATCTTGTAAATCTTTAGCCCGATTTTCTGCTGCTTTTTCAGTAGCCTCAGTTTCAAGCCTAGTCAGATCTACCGCTGCTACCTTATTATCATCCTGTAATACTTTTCTTTGCTTGTCAAGCTCTATTCGCTTTTTAGCATCCTTTTCATTATTAGCTGATAATATTAATGTAGCAATATCAAGCTCTCTTACTCTAATCTCTTCTTTCTTTATAGCGACCTCACTTGCACCCCTTGCTTTTAATATTCTAAGCTGTAAATTAGCATATTTACTATCAGCCTGTGAAGCTTTTACTGATTCAGCATTTAAAGCTGCTTGAGCTTTTTCAGCGCTATTTGCACTAGTAACAAAGAGGTATAGCCCAGCAGTAACTATAGCTAAAGCAGCTGCTGCAGCAATATAGGGGTTTGCTAATATAGCTGCATTTATAGCTAATTGAGCTTTACGAGCTGCCCCTGCAATACCTCCGTATGACTTAAGTCCTTCAGTAAGTGATTTAATACCGTCAAAGCTTCTCTTTGCACCGTCTGCAAAGGCTATAGCACCTAAAGCAGCGGTCTGAAACTGTTCAGCTTGCTCTTCTGATGCTAGTCCTAAACCAACAAATGCTCCAGCTGCTAACTCTACTGAACCTCCTAGCAGGTTTATAGCACCGTCTATAATTTTAATCCTAGCTTCCTGCTTCTCTAAGCTCTTAGCTAAACCTTCTGATGCAGCCTTAGTATCAGTTAATTTACTGCCTAAATTATCTACTGCTGCCGCTCCGGATTCTACTCCGGTCGAATCTACTTTTAAGTCGTATTCTAATGTTGTTGCCATTTTATAAGGTAAATTATGGGATTATAAGCCATTCAGAGCCGCTAGGTAGAAGCTTAACAGAATCGTACCCTGTAGAAAGTAAGAGGCTGGCGGCCCCTTCGATGGTCTGACCGCCCGTGAAAGGTAATATTCTTACTCCTCCCGTGCCTCCTCCTTTTAATTTAATAGTCAGTATTCTTTTTTTACCGTCGTCATTATTTGTGGTACTAGGTAAGGTTAAAGAGCCGCTATTCATAGTAGTACCGCTCCACCCCACTATGAATAAACTATTATGCTTATAGGCTGTGTCGTAAAGGTTAACATTAGTGCTTGCTGATGAATTAAAGGTATTAAATTCAGAGAAAAGAGCTCCCCCAAGATAAGTATCTCCTAGATAGTTAGAGTTGTTTCTATAATTGAGTAGGTCTATGCCATTGTCCTCTAGATTAAGACCTATGACCGTATGCCCGCTACCGTTAAGTATTACTTCGTTCTCATGAATGTTTAGACCCAGGGTATTGTCGCTATCTTCAATAGTTGCGTTGTAGCCATTAATCATAGTAGAGAAATCGCTATTGATAACCTCAGAGCCGGTACTAGCTATAATAGCCATGTTAACGTTACTTTCTCCGGTTATAGTATTACCTGAACCTCCTAGTATCTGCGTATTCTCTGTATTCTCACCTATAGTATTTTGCTGACCTAGTACAAAGGTATTTGTAACGTTTGCCTCTATGGTGTTAAACTGACCTAAAGCTGTAGCCGTAGATACTGAACTACCAATGGTGTTGCTACTACCGACGGTAAATACTTTAGACGAGTCAGCTGCTACATTATTAGTACCTAATGAGGTCTGTGATAGTATGGGTATTGTAGGTGCAGTATAGTTCCATACTACTGAACCCGATAGGCCTCCTGTCCCTACTGGGAATACTCTTAACCCGTCTAAAGAGCCTGCCTGTGATACTATATCAAAGTCATTAACTACTAACCCGGTTTCAAAGTCTTCGTATACTCCTGAACCGTTAGTCTCTGCTCCTCTAAAAACAACGTCTGTAGGTAACCCGGTAATAGTGCTAGTTATTCTTCTTCTAGGAAAGGTTAGTTTACGAGCAATAACTTTTATAAACTCTATCTCAACCGTATCTCTCCGGGTTAGGTTAGCACCGTTAATCCTGTTTATACGATAGTAAGCCCCGTCAATAAACACTTTTTGGTTTAGCCTGATATTAGCTATCTCGCTAGGAGATAGATAGACGTTACAAATAAGCTTACGAGAGTCTATATCGTATAGCCCGTTAATGTAGTTAGCCCAGTATGTAGTGTATACGTCCCCGCTACCGCTTATAAAATTATTAGGAGATACATTACTCCAGTAAGGAGGTATAGCTCCTGCACCTTGGTTGTTGTTGTTAAAGTGCAAGTCAAAAGCCTTACCGTCGGTTGAGATAGGTGTTTCACTTAGAGACCCTACCTGGTACCATTTAGTTTGCTGGGTTACATTGCCGGTCTCATCTCTAAGGAAGTAAGAGCCTGTACCGCTAGGAGACCCTCCTGTAAATCCTGCCGCCTGTGACTCTACGGTTTTTTGACCTATACCGTATAGGAGTCTAGGTTTAAATGCCATCGGCTTGTATATCGAGTCACTGTTGACTGGCCTAGTACAAAGATGGGGAATAATAAAGTCAGTAGAGTTAGGTATGTTAGTAGTAGGGGTTGGTGCGAATATCTTACCAATCCTTCTCTCACCTTCTGCTAAGTTACTATCACTTGTGAAAGTATATGAACCGTAAGTCCTTTGAAATACCTCTTCGGTATACTGGTTAAGGTAGTCCTTATCCTGGAGGTCGCTAAATACAATAGTACGGGGCTGCTCTATTACAGGGGTTGATATCTGGAAGTTTATATCCCTATCTACTTTGTTAGTATAGTCTACAATTTGACCTGCGTCAAACCAGGTATCATATGGCTCTATACTTAGTAGATTTCTTCTATTAGGTACCGGCTCTACTACTAGGTTAAACTTCTCTACAATAGCCTCTATAAAATTTAACGCATTTAAGTCATCACCGAACTGATCGCTCATACGTACTGTACCACCTAACACAGAAGTAGGACCTCTAACTTGTAGGAAAGTATTTAGTTCACCTGGGTGTATAATAAGATTTTGTAGCAATGAACCACCAGGGTCGGCATAAGTAGCATTAACAAATAAAATATCACCACCACTTAAGTCAGTTGTATTTTGAAAAAGTAATGAACCAGTACTAGCAAAAGGATTATATTGTCTCTGTTGATTAACTAAAGTAGCAACAACAAAGGGAGATGATGCTTTGAATAAATTAACTTCAACGAATGAATTAGGACGAGTTACGTGATTTGAAATAGTATAAGTTAATCTAACTGTAGCTGTATATGAACCTGAAGTATCAGCAGTATAGCGGTCTGTAGATAAATTAAAGTTATTACTATTATCGTATGATTTAGCATTATAATCAACAAAATCAGTAGTACCACCTAAAACAGTTTGTGTTGAACCTGAACGGAATACCCAAGCTGATTGTGATATAGGACTATTATTAGCAGGCCCTAGTGAATCGTTGGCAGTAGTTAACAAATATAGATCGTTAAAATATTCGCTCTCAAAGAAAGAAGAGGTATACTGATACCCTGTGCTACCTGATACTCCTGAACCGCTAAAGATAGTATCGATAACGTCTCTTACCTTAATTGCTGGCTTAAAGTCAGTTAACCTTAAAGGGCTATTAGAGTTATCAATAGTATTCTCTAATCCAGCTAGGGTACTTGTACCTGCAAATGCATAGTTAGGGCAATCTGGAGTACCGTCATTACCGTAGTGAATGTGAGGGTAAATAATCGAACCGCTAAACAGACTACCGGCCCAGCTACCGGTTACGTTAGCAGCTGTAAAAGCGTGGTCATACTTACTAAAGTCAAACTTAGAATCACTTAAGGCAAAATTCTGTATACGATACTTAAAGTC
>Ga0181356_1001003_pt1 | contig 12404 bp, 19 predicted proteins | sample Fa13VDMM110SN_FD_130104 | JGI IMG/M metagenome (GOLD analysis project Ga0181356, IMG submission 130104) | Freshwater viral communities from Lake Michigan, USA - Fa13.VD.MM110.S.N | ecosystem: Environmental > Aquatic > Freshwater > Lake | place: USA: Michigan | collected 2013-09-24 | reverse complement strand
TTAATATTAAAAGTATCTCAAGGTGCTACTTCTATTTTAGATAGAGATAGAATTTTGAAAAAAATAGAGGATGTTAGAAAAACAGTAGCTAGCAAAAATTTACCCAATATTTACGTAATACACGGCGATTTAAGCGACAGTGAAATAAATGCCATATACAATCACTCAAAAATAAAGACAATGGTTAATCTCACAAAAGGTGAAGGATTTGGACGACCTTTACTAGAATTTAGCGTAGTAGGAAAACCTATTATTGCTTCTGGTTGGAGTGGTCATATAGATTTCTTACCTTCAGAATTCGCAGGTTTAGTTGGGGGTACTTTAAATAATGTGCATCATAGTGCTCATGTTCCTAATGTAATTCTTCATAATAGTCAATGGTTTAAACCTGATGATAATCAAGTTGGACATGCTTTCAATGATGTATTTGAAAAATATAAAAATTATCAAGAAAAAGCAAAACGTCTTGCTTTTAGAAATAAGCAGAACTTTTCATTAGACAAAATGACCGAAAAACTAGGAGATATATTAAAACAATACACCCCAGGATTTCCTAAACAAATTGAACTTAAATTACCAAAATTAACTAAAATAAAATAACATGGATGATAATTTAATAAAATGTCCTCATTGCAAAGCTGAAATGTGTTATGAATATCATAATCCTCAATATATCCAATGGATGTGTTTTAATTGTGGTTATGGAAGTACTTCACATATGGTAAAAGATAGTGATTTTGTAAAATCATCTAAAGAAGTATTGCCTGAATTAATTAAGGATTTAGAGTTTACAGATGAAAATGATTTTGTTTGGTATCCTAGTACAATTAATATTCCTAAACAAGGGATTCTTTTTCCTAATGGATCTAATAAAGATACCTGGAGATGGTCAGTAGCGCCTCTAATTCCAATAAAAAAAGAAGAAAAATCTAAATTTCCTAAAGATCAAACACATAAAGTTAATTTAGCCGGTATGGAACATTTTCCAAAAGAATCATACGCTTTGGCAGTTACAAGACTAAATGCATTGTAAATAATGAAAATAAGTTATGCAATAACAGTTTGTAATGAATTGGAGGAAGTGAAAAGACTAATCAACTCCCTCCTTTCTGATAAACGAAAGGAAGATGAGATAGTCGTTCTAGCAGATAGTCCTAAAATGTCTCAAGAACTACAAGAACTTTTAAGAGCATGTGCTTCAATAAATCAAATACTATTAATTGAATCTGAATTTAAAGGACACTTTGCTGATTGGAAAAATGAGCTCACATCACACTGCACTGGAGATTATATTTTCCAGATAGATGCAGATGAAGTTCCTTGTACACCTCTTATAGAATCCCTACCGTATATTTTAGAAGTTAACCAGGAACTAGATGTGATGCTAGTACCTAGGGTCAATACCGTAGAAGGACTTACACAAGAGCATATTAATAAGTGGGGATGGAATATAAATTCAGAAGGCTGGGTTAATTGGCCAGACTATCAATGGAGAGTTTATAGAAATTGTCCTGAGGTGAAGTGGGTAAATAAAGTTCATGAAAGGTTGGAAGGATTTAAAGCATATACAAACTTACCTATGGAAGAAGATTATTCTTTATATCATCCTAAAACAATTGAACGACAAGAAAGACAAAATAATTACTACAATACATTATGAAAATATTAATTACAGGTATAGCAGGATTATTAGGAAGTCGTTTAGCTGACCATCTCTTATTAACTCAACCTAATATTACTATTGCTGGTATAGATGATTTAAGTGGAGGGTATCAAGAGAATATACATCCTCAAGTTAAATTCTATCATATGGATTTAAAAGATTTAAAATTACAAGAAATTTTTGATATAGAAAAACCTGATTATGTTTTTCACTTTGCTGCTTACGCTGCAGAAGGATTATCTCCATTTATACGCACATATAATTACCAAAACAACCTAGTGGCTACAGCTAATGTAATTAACGAATGTATCCGTTATAACGTTAAACGGTTAGTGTTTACATCTACATTAGCTGTGTATGGGCATGGGTATGGAGGAATTTTTGATGAAAATCAAATACCAAAACCAATTGATCCATACGGGGTGGCAAAATATGGCTGTGAGATGGATATTCAAATTGCGGGTGAACAACATGGGTTAGACTGGTGTATTATTCGTCCTCATAATGTGTACGGAGTAAAACAGAACATTTGGGATAAGTATCGTAATGTATTAGGGATTTGGATGTTTCAACATATGAATGGGTTACCAACTACAATTTTTGGTGATGGAAAACAAACAAGAGCTTTTAGTTATATTGATGATAGTTTACAACCACTATGGAATGCTGCTATAAGACCACAAGCATCTAAACAAATTATTAATTTAGGAGGTATTGAGGAGTATTCTATATTAGAAGCAAATACAATTTTACGAGAAGTAGTTGGTTGTGATAAGGTAGAATTCTTAGAAAAACGACATGAAGTTAAACATTCTATACCAACTTGGCAAAAGTCCATAGACATACTTGACTTCCAGCACAAAACTAGTTTAAAAGAAGGAATAAACGAAATGTGGAATTGGGCACAGCAGCAACCTAAACGTGAGAGATTTGTATGGTCTTCATATGAATTAGATAAAGGAATATACAATTTTTGGAAAAAATAAAAATCATGGAATCATTAAAAGAAATTTACAAAAAATACACCGGACCAGATGGTTGGGGTGATAAAGGAACAGCACATACTTACATCGATGAATATGAACGCTTATTAAAAAACTATAGAAACAACTCTACAGTATTAGAAATAGGTATTGCATTTGGTCATTCTTGTGAAATGTGGTGCGATTATTTTACAAACAGTACAATTATAGGAGTAGATATTACAAACCATGGAATTGATGTAAATAATGTTCGATATAAGACTTTCTTTATTGATGCTACTACACCGGATGTATTACCTTTTTTAGAACAATATACTTTTGATGTTATTATTGACGACGGTAGCCACGGAATTGAAGACCAACTAAACTCTTATAACATACTAAAACATAAATTATCGCCAAACGGTATATACATTATTGAAGATGTTGCTAACCTAGACTCTGTTAGACCTTTATTCGAATCTATAGATAATACAAAAACAGTTACTATCATAGATAATAGAAATAAAAAAGATAGATACGATGATGTATTAATCATAATCCAAAAACAATAAGTATAATTTATGAAGTTTTTACAAATTGGAGTTCACATTGGGAATGATGAAGCTTTTGATATAATTAAAGATTGTGATATTGAAATAGGAATTTTAGTAGAACCACTACCTCATTTAATCCCACATATCGAGAAAAACTACAAAGGTATTAAAAATATTATTATAGAAAACAAAGCAATTGCTGTTAACAATACAGACAGTATATCTTTTTACTATGATAGTAATGACCCAATCACAGAACTAAGCTCTATGAAAAAAGAGCATTTATTAGAACATAAAGTTAAAGAAAGTGATATTAGGGAAATTAAAGTAGAGACAGAGACTTTAAATTCTATGTTAGACCGTCACGAAATCACAGAGCTTGATTACCTATTTGTTGATACCGAAGGATTCGATTATGATATTCTAATGTCATTTGATATGGATAAATATAAAATTCACAATATTATATTTGAGGATATTCATATGGATGGAACGGGTGTTCGTGGTGTTAAGTATAAAACATTAGTAGATAAAATGATATCTGAAGGTTACATTGTTGAGAAATATAGTAATAATAACACTCGATGTATTTTAAAAAATAATGTTCATATAATATATAGAACTTCTGATGCCGGGTATAAAAAAATTAAACCATCTTATGTAAATAATGTAAACTGTTTACAAAATGCAGTTAATAAATTTCCAACTAACAAGTTTTATTGGTATATAATAGCCGATAACACGTCAGAAGAAACAAATAAAGAGATTAATGATATAGCTCCTGAAGCCATAATAGATCAAGTATCTATTGGTCATGGAGCTGGTACATTTAATCTAGCATTAGATTATGCTTTAACATTAAAAGACGATGATATTGTTTATTTCCTAGAAAATGATTATATTCATCGTAAAGGTTCATATCAAGCACTCATAACATCTATGAATTACCTACACCCATCATTTCTTTCATTATATGATCACCCTGATAAGTATATGGATCCATCTATAGGAGGAAACCCATATTGTGAAGGAGGAGCAGAAGATACTAGAGTATACCTAGCAGGAAGTGTACATTGGAAAGTAACAAATTCAACAACAATGACATTTGCTACGACTGTATCAACTTTAAAAAGAGTAGAATCTATATTAAGAAAATGGACTAACACAAGTCACCCTCATGATTTTGAAATGTTTATGGAACTTAGAGAACAAAACGAAATATTAATAACCCCAATCCCCGGATATTCAACACATGGGGAAACCCAATGGTTAGCACCTGGAATTAATTGGGGAGAGCAATAATTTTATGAAAACACTAGTAGTAATATTACAGTATAACACTTACGAACTTACCGATAGTCTTTACCATACTTTAAAACCATATGAAGGAGATACTTACGACTTAATAGTACTTGACAATGGATCTGAAGAAGGAAAGGTTAGTAAATATGCAACATATGCTTTAGAAGAAAATGGATATTATGGGGGAGGATTAAATGCTGCTTTAGGCCTATTTATTGAATCTCCTCAATACGATTCTGTTATGGTACTTAATAACGATATCTTATGTCACGGTAAGGATTATGTAAAAGTATTAAGACAAGAAATGTTTAATAATGATTTTATGATTATATCACCTTGTGTACTAGAACCCCACACAGGAGATCAAACTATATGGAAACCAATGCGTCCCTGGCATACAGGGACAACAAGACCCGCTCCCTTTATAGACTATCAAGCTCCTTTACTTCGAAGAGAATTTGTTGAAGAAATTTATCCATTTGATGATCAACTTAAATATGGTTGGGGACAAGATCATCTTTCAGGTATTATATGTGAACAAAAAGGATGGAAAATAGGGGTATGTGATAAAGTTCCAATAATACATTTAATAAGTCAAACTTTAGAACAAAATCCTGAAAAATTATCTAATGTTAATAGCTTAGCTGAAAGAAATATGTTTGAGTATTTTGAAAAGACAGGAAAGTTTAGTAAATTTATAGAAATAAGAAATAAGTCATTTAGTTATGAAGCATAATATATTAGGAACTTTACATATAATGTGGTACGAGAGTCAAATGATTAATGAAACTCTTGACTCTATTCAACAAGCAATATCAAATGCTGCTACTCCTGTACAATTAATTATGTGTTTAAATTCACAAACATACATAGAAAAACCAGATGAAGGTTTTATTCCTGAGCAAATGTTTGATGTATTTTTAAATCATCCGGTATTAGAGAATGCTATTATAATTAAAAAAACAGACAATGAACCTTTCTACAATATTGTATATAACACTGATAAACCTGAAGGACATCCAAGAAAAGGATTTTCTTGTGATAAATTAAGAGAAACAGGGTGGGAAGCATCAATTTCATTAAAAGAAGGTATTCAATTAGCCTACAAATGGTATAAACAAACTTTAATCCAATAATATGATAACATACACATTATCTACTTTTAACACACTAAACTATCTAAAAATAGCAATCCATTCAGCAAGAGGAAATGGCTATTATAAAGATGCACCTTTTATAATCCATGCTGAAAATTGCACTGACGGTACTGATGAATGGTTAGAAGAAAATAAAGAACGGTATAATTTAGAAATTTATATTGAAAAAAACGAAATACCTAGAGGAATAGGTGGGGGAATGAATTTCTGCGCTAGTAAAGTTAAAACCAAATACATTGGATTCTTATCATCAGATTTTTATATGTCACACCATTGGGATAAAGAATTAGTAGAATTATGTGAAAATAATCCTCAAGATAAACTATGGACATTCTGTTATAGAGTAGAACCAGATATATTTAACGACCCACACAGTCGACCAGGAGTTGTTAAAGTATCAGAAGATACCTTTGGAGAGTATTATCATAATTTTAAATATGCTTTATTTGAGGAGTGGGCCGGCGAATTTAGCCAATTAAATAATATACAATACAATTTACCCCAGGGAGTAAGTGGTGTAATTAAAAAAGAAGATTGGGATTATATAGGAGGTAACGATGATAGATTTGCCCCAATGTACTGGGAAGATGCAGATATATTCATCAGAATGTTAAATGAAGGATATAAATTTATTACTACAAGCAAATCTGTACTATTCCATTTCGCATCAAGAACTAGCAGATTTCCCGACGATAACTTAAAACAAAGACCAGCCCATTTAGCCGAATATGAGCAAAGAAGTTTAAATAGATTTATACAAAAATATGGTAGATTACCACAACACGGTTCTTTAGGAGAATATTATCCTATGCCTACTACAGATGGTTCACCAAATAGAATAAACCAAAATATATAATATGAGCAAAGTTGCATTAATTACAGGTATAAATGGAATGGACGGAAGCCATTTAGCTGATTTTTTATTAGAAAAAGGATATACCGTTTATGGTTTAGAAAGACGAAGTTCAGGAGAAAATAGAGTAAATATTGCTCATATTGAAGATAAAATTAAATTTATTAAAGGAGATTTAACTGATCAAAATTCGTTACTTCGAGCTCTTAAAGAATGTAATCCTGATGAAATATATAACTTAGCTGCTCAATCATTTGTTGGAGAAAGTTGGAACACTCCTGAACATACTTCTGAAGTAACAGGTTTAGGAGTATTAAGAATGTTAGAAGCTATTCGTGAATATGGTCATGAACATATAAAATTTTACCAAGCTTCATCTTCAGAAATGTTTGGGAGAATGGTAGAAAATCCATCTAAAGAAACAACTCCTTTTTATCCTCGTTCACCTTATGGTGTTGCTAAACTATATGGACATTGGATAACCAAAAACTACAGAGAATCCTACAATATGTTTGCCTGCTCAGGAATACTTTTTAACCATGAATCAGAAAGACGTGGTTTTGAATTTGTTACCCGAAAAATCACAAATGGTATAGCTAAAATACATTTAGGTTTAGCAGATCATATTTCTTTAGGTAATCTAGATGCAAAACGTGATTGGGGGTATGCTCCTGATTATGTAGAAGCTATGTGGCTCATGCTACAACAAGATACTCCTGATGATTATGTTATAGCAACAGGAGATACTTGGTCTATACGAGATTTTTTAGATGAGGCCTTTATATCCATTGGAATATCTGATTGGGAACCATATGTTAAAATAGATCCTAAATTTATTCGCCCTGCTGAGGTTGATATTCTTAGAGGTGATTGTACAAAAGCAAAACAAAATTTAGAATGGACACCTAAAACTAGTTTTAAAGAAATGGTACATTTGATGGTACAAAATGATATAAAATTGTTAAGTAAATAAAAATGGCTCATAAAGAACAAATTGATTATGTTAATCGAGTAAAAAAACAGTTTCCCCAATTCTTTACTAATAAAAAAGTATTAGGCATAGGTACATTTAATGTATGTGGTACGGAAGATGAATACTTTACAGACTGTGATTATCAAGGTCTAGATCTAGGACCAGGCCCCGGGGTAGACATTATATGCCCCGCTCAAGAATATGATGCTCCTGATAATACATTTGATGTTATTATATCATGTGAGTGTTTTGAACATAATCCATTTTATGAGGGAACCATTCAAAATGCTGTTAGAATGTTAAAACCTGGAGGTATGTTCTTGTTTACTTGTGCTACTACAGGAAGACCAGTTCATGGAACTAAATCTTTAGAAGAAGAAAGTAAAAAGAAATTTGTTAACTGGAAAACAATGCCTAATGTAGTAAGAGAAAACTGGGATAATGAATATTATAAAAATTTAACTGAAGAAGATATTAGAGAATGTCTTGATTTTGATGATAAATTTGAATCATACCAATTTGAAGTTGAAACCAACCACTGCGATTTATTTTTCTGGGGGATTAAAAAATAACATATGATATCATTAATAATACCTGCTACAACATCTAATTCTAATTATACAAATAGTATAGTTCGTAATATTAGAGATTTATATCCTAATAAAGATGAAGTTGAAATTATTGTAGAAGTTAACGACGAAGTAACTTTAGGAATAAACTATAATAATGCTGTTGCTCGTGCTAAAGGCGAAAAAATAATATTATTACATAATGATATGGTTTTATCTAAAGGTTTTATAGAAACCATGGATAAACATATAAGTAAACGCACAATAACGACGTATACTCGCATAGAACCCCCTACTTACCCAGATATATACCCTGGAAAAATTATTAAAGATTGCGGCTCGGATTTAGGTACATTTGATGAAAGATTATTTAACCAAATTCAACTTGAAGAAAGTTTAACCGATGGAGGTTCTCAATTATTCTTTGGATGTTATAAAGAAGACTATATTGGAATTGATGGGTATACTTTTAAAAAATTCTGTGAGGATGATGATCTTCATTTAAGATACAAACTAACAAGATTTGAACATAAAGTTAGTTCCGCTCATGTGTACCACTTTGTAAGTAAAACATCACGTGTGGGAGATTATAGTCAAATAGAAAAAAATTCAAATCGTGATTTTATTCGTAAATGGGGTTTAAGGAATCCTAGTGTAAAATATAATATTGCATATGTTGTTCAAAACTGCCAACTACCGGCTTTAGAAACATTAGAATTATTTTGTGATCGAATATACGTTAATGAGCGATTTGAAATTGGCAGAATGTGGGATTATGTTGAATTAGAACAAAAAAACACATCATTTGATTTATCTAAACGAGTATTAACTATAGAAAATAATGATCCCGTAGCTGAAAATGATATTGTGGTTGAATTTGATTTATTGAAATTTAATCCTGAATCATTTAATATTCTTCAACAATTACCTCAAATAATTAAAGAAAGTGGTGAACCTGGTGCTTTTGAATTAGATATATTTAAAATCACTATCAATTCAATGCCTGAATATCAAAATGATTTAATATTTATATCAAAACAACATGATGAAACAAATTAGTATATTAGAAGAATTACAATTATTTCTTGAAGCAGAGGGTGAAGCTGATATTACAACAGCAGATGCTGCTATAGAATCTGATATGGAAAACCCTAAAACTCCTCAATTAAAATTAGATGTAAATCCAAATCCAACTAAAAAAGGTATTAAAGTACAATTTATATTACCTAGAGGATATTCTACAAATCAAAAAGAAGATTTAACTCAAAAATTAAAAACTAAATTAAATGCTGGATTGGCTCCTCATATGTTAAGTGTAGATGTTGATTTAGATGTTCCTTATGAGAATGTAATTGGATTTTTAATTAGATTAAGTAATATCAAAATGTTAATTAAATCTGCTTTAGAAGGTGGAACAACATCTCCAAATGCCGGAGAAAATATACCTCAAGTATAACATAAACAAACAAGTTATGGAAGAACAAGACCCATTCAAAAAGCTTCAAGATCAAATGAAAAATTTAATTGGATCTGATAGCACTGTTAAGCGTCGTAAAAAAACTAAAGAAGATACTCAACGAGAATTATTTTTAACTAATATACCTTTATTAGAACATATTCTTGCTCGAGGTATTATGTTAGATAGTGATTATGGTTTTAATACTATTAAATACGACGAACCTTTTTATCAAGTTATTGATAGTTTACTTTATATGCATTTTGATGAAGATGCTGCTGAATTGATTATGTTTTATTTATATGAGCGAATAAATCCGGATGGAACACTTAATACTGTTACTGATATAAATGGAGATGAATTTCTCTTGGAAAACGCAGAAGATTTATGGACATTAGTTCAACAAATAATAGAAGAAAACAAAAATAAAAATGCCGGCAGCTAAACCATTAAGTAAAGAAGATATATTAAGAGCAATGCGGTTTACAAAATCAAATCGTGCAGCTGCTCGTTATTTAAGTGTATCGTATCAACATTACAAGCCTTGGGCTAAACAATATAAAATAAATGATGGGGATATAGATACCCCAACATTATTTGACATTCATAAGAATCAATCAGGTAAAGGTATTCCTAAATTTCTTCCTAATAAACGAAAAGATCCTAATGTTAAGGAAATAATTGAAACAGGAACAGGATGGGAATCTTTTACACCTGAAAAAATTAAATCAAGATTAATAGCCGAGGCATATTTAAAAGATGAATGTTATCAATGTGGGTTTAATGAGCGTAGAGTAACAGATTATAAAACTCCATTATTACTCCATTTTAAAGATGGAAATAAATGTAATTATTTACTAGAAAATTTAGATCTACAATGTTATAACTGCTATTTCTTATATGTAGCCGACCCACTAACACCCGATCAAGTTAGACATATTGAAGATAATACAGAAGTAAAAGCAACAGCTTATGAATGGGATTTAACCCCTGAACAAATATCAGCTATGAAAGAATCAGGCTTATGGGATGATAATGATGATGAAGATGAGCCTGGATCTGAATTTATATCCTACATAAAGTAAATATTTATAAACAACCAAATAAAGATTATGAACGAAAACAAGTATTACATCGTTAAAGTTGAATTTCAATCAATTGACGATAAAGGAAAAACAAAAAGACAAAAATTAGATTATTTAGTAGATGCTGTATCCGTAACAGAGGCAGAGGTTAAAATTACTAAATGGCTAACAAATAATGGTGAGCGTAATTTCGAAATTAAAGCAGCAATTGCATCACCTATTGTAGAAGTAATATAATAAAATAAAAAATGGGACAAACTTGTACAAACTGTAAAACAGTATTATCTTGCGGGTGTCAAAGAGTAACTGCTAGTGATGGTACGTTATGTTGTAATAATTGCATACAAAGTTATGAGCAAAATATTATAACGACTAAAACAAATATACCTAATGGCTAAAAAACATAATATATTTACTCCTCTACTTCTCCAAGTAGATAATCCCTCTGATATTTTTAATAAATACAGATTGGAATTATCAAAATCAGCAGTGGAGGCAGTATTGTATTGTGTTAATAATAAATTAACTAATATTGTATTTGTTGAAATTGAAACTATACCTTCATTATCAACATTACAATTAAGAGTAGATAAACAATCTTTTATAGATATTTTAGATAAAAATTTAGATACTTTAGAAAAATTTGAAGAATATGAATTGTGTGCTGAAATAGTAAAATTAAAAGAAAAAATAACTAAAGATCAAGCTAAAAAAACACAGGTTAGAAGAAAAAATAGATCTATAGATGATTTAATAAAAACAATAAAAGATCTATAGTATTTAACAAATATAAATTTTCTTGGGGAACTATTTGGTTCCCCAATTTATTTTTTATATATTTATACAAATTTTAAGATTACCGTTCTTTGAATTTAAAAAACAAAACTATGGAACAAATTTTAGCATTTGTTTTAGGTGCTGGTGCAGGTCTCGTTATATGGGGAGTTGTGGTTGCGTTTAAAACAGCAAAGTTAGCAAAACAAAATGAAGAAAGCATTCGAAATGTAGAAGAATGGATTTCAAGAAATGATGAAAGGGTCAATCTTAGAATTGATCAAGAAATTGACCGAGTAAATCAATTAGCAGACAAGATATACTCAGCAATAGATTCTAGACTAGATAAATTAGAAACAAAGATTACAAAAGAGAAACAAATTTTAAAAGGATAAATTAACAAAGAAGAACGGTAGTTTTAAGATATTTAAGGTTCGACCCTCTACCAAATGTGTTACACCCACAGATGGATAACGAGAGGGAGCTACCGATTGATAAGTGACCGCACATGCGGTAAATGCCCTGGTGGTGGAATTGGTAGACACGCTAGACTTAGGATCTAGATATTGAGAGTTCGAGTCTCTCTTAGGGTACAGAGCAGGTTCTAGAAATAGAATAAGGGTAGACTCTATGTCTCAGAAGGATTGGGGTGTCCCTGATCGCCTGCTATAATTTTTTTAAAAATAAAGGTTATGAGAGGTAAAAGAACATGGTGTGAAGATATATCACCCACTCTAAAATCTATTCGTTCACATAAAAATCATGGTAAAATCATGACTATAAACAACAAACAGTATGAGTGTATAGGAGGTAATATGTTTTTAAATACTAAAACAAATCGTATAGAAAAGTTGAATATCTAAAGTAAATTTCGTATATTTAAGTATAAAATAAGTAGAATGAAAAAAAGAATATATTTAGATGACGTAAGAACACCAGTTGATCCATCTTGGACTGTAGTAAGAAACTATGAGCAATTTGTTGATACAGTTACTTATATTGGACTAGAAAACATTGAGATAATCTCTCTAGATCATGATTTAGGTCCTTCAG
>Ga0181356_1001000_pt1 | contig 12422 bp, 10 predicted proteins | sample Fa13VDMM110SN_FD_130104 | JGI IMG/M metagenome (GOLD analysis project Ga0181356, IMG submission 130104) | Freshwater viral communities from Lake Michigan, USA - Fa13.VD.MM110.S.N | ecosystem: Environmental > Aquatic > Freshwater > Lake | place: USA: Michigan | collected 2013-09-24 | reverse complement strand
TGCGAGACTATAAGTGCTTTTTATGTAGAATTTGAAGGTGATACGATATTAGTCGATTGGGCATATGATAGTGCAGTCGTTCAAAGCAATGAGATAATTGATATAACTTTTTGCCCACCAACACCAACACCAACACCAACACCAATATAGTTTTTTAATGTGGCATATATTTCAAATTCAATAGAATTATCCGGTAGAAAATTTTATCAAGCTGGTATTTTATAAAAACGAATGAAACTAAATATAATTATGTCAATTAAAACATCAGAAGAATTGAAATCGTTATTTGAAACTGGAGATTATCCCGATCAATCTGCATTTTCTGATCTTATTGATAGTTGTTATAATAATTCCGTTTCAGGTGACTCGGTATTTTATGATGATCTTATCGTTAATGGTAATTTTGTTTGCGATAATATTATTCTTTCCGATAATAATGGAGACGAATATCGTTTGATCGTTACAAATAGTGGAGAACTTTCCGCCTCTATTATAACTTGATTTCTTTAAAAAATCTTATAAAATATGAATATGAAAATATTCATTCAGATCGCTTCATTTTGCGATCCGCAACTTCCAATCACCATAGAAGATTGCATTAAAAATGCAAAAAAACCAGAAAATCTCGTATTTTCTATTGCTAGACAATATAATCCAGATGATTCTTCTGATAGTCTTGAAAAATACAAAGACGATAAAAGATTCAAGGTAATCAATATCCTTCACACGGAATCAAAGGGTGTGTGTTGGGCAAGAAATCTTGTCCAACAACAATATGATGGGGAAAAATACACTCTTCAAATTGATTCGCACATGCGTTTTGTTAAGAATTGGGACGAAAAAATGATCAAAATGTTGAAAGATTTGCAGAAAAAGGGACACAATAAACCTCTTCTTACTGGTTATGTTCCTTCATTTAATCCAGATAATGATCCAGTTGAAAGAATCAAAGAACCTTGGAGAATGGTATTTGATCGATTTATTCCAGAAGGAGCCGTTTTTTTCTTACCTGAAACTATTCCAAATTGGAAAAATTTGGAATCCCCTGTTACCGCAAGATTCTATTCTGCTCATTTTTGTTTCACTCTTGGTGAATTTTCTAAGGAGGTTCAGCATAACCCCGAATATTATTTTCATGGAGAGGAAATCTCAATTGCTGTACGAGCATTCACTCATGGCTATGATTTATTTCATCCTCATGAAGTTTTGATTTGGCATGAGTATACAAGAAAGGGTAGAACCAAACAGTGGGATATTGATAAGGAATGGGTTGTTAAAAACAATCATTCACATCTTGTAAATAGAAAACTATTCGGAATGGATGATTTGGCTCAAGAAGGACATGGTGGAAAATATGGTTTTGGTAATATTAGAACTCTGAGAGACTACGAAGAATATAGTGGTCTAATGTTCTCTGAAAGATCGGTTCAACAATATACATTAGACAAAAAAGATGCACCAAACCCCTCGATTAAAGAATTGGGTGGAGAAGTGGAATGGAGAAAGCAATTTGCAAGAGTGTTCAAGCACTGCATTGATATTCAATATGCAAGTGTACCAGAAAAAGATTATAACTTTTGGGTTGTTGCATTCCATGACGATTCTGGTGAAACATTATATCGCAAAGACGCCGACAAGGATGAAATTGCGAGAATGTTTAATGATCCAGACAAATATTGTAAGGTTTGGAGAGAGTTTCAAACTACAAAAAAAGTAACAAATTGGGTCGTTTGGCCGCATTCTGAATCAAAAGGATGGTGTGAGAGAATTACTGGAAATTTGTAAAAAAAAAAATAATGGCTAATATTTCATTTTACGGATCCCACAATTCTGCGGTTGTGGTTGAGGATCAAGGAAAAATTGTTGTGGTTATAGAAATGGAAAGATTTCTGACACAAAAAAACGCAGGATATGCGCAATATTTGATTTCTCACTCAAGGTCATTTTTGTTAAAAAATATCTTACAATATATCAAAGATGAATATGGTATTAGTGAATACGATAAATGTTATTACTTAAATGCCGACACTATTGAACATACGGTAAAAGTTCATTACCAAGAACTGATTCCAGCAAAAGAATACATCAATTCATTACACCATTTAAGTCACGCTGCTTGTGGTCTATATCAAACAGATTACAATGAGGCTTTAATTGTTTCTTTTGATGGTGGAGGTAACGATGGATTTTTTAATGTTTATCATGCTGAAGATAGAGATACAATTACACTTATAGAAAAGTTTAATATTGACTTAGGTTTCGCTTATATGTCATTTGGTGATTACTTAGGTGACATAACAAGAGAACCAGCACTTAATATTGGTAACTTAGTTTATTCGGGAAAAATTATGGGACTTTGTTCTTATGGTAATGTTAATGAAGAATGGTTGCCGTATTTTGAGGAATATTATAGAAAAAAACCAGACGGTAATAACTACTTAGAATATTTAAAAAAACTAGGGGAACAGACAGGATTGTCTTTTGATTTTAATAATCGTATGACAGGACAAGTTGGTTGGGATATCGCTAAAACTTCACAGATTGCATTTGAGAATGTGTTTATGGAATTGGTTCAACCATTTTTAGATAGGTTCCCAAACATACCTTTAATTATTGTTGGTGGCTGTGCTCTCAATATATTGTTAAACACGAAACTCCACCAAGAACTTGATCGACCTGTATTTGTTCCACCTAATCCAAACGACTGCGGTATCGCAACAGGCATGATGTTAAATCATATCAAACCTGAAAAGGCGATTGACATTACATATGCAGGTATTGGTATTTTAGATAAACACACTCTAATGTATCATGTAGAAGAAAAGCACGCTCTTCCTTTAAAAAACGAAATATTAGTTGAAGATTTAGTTGATGGTAGAATTGTTGGTGTTGTTAGAGGAAAATCAGAACACGGTCCTCGTGCATTGGGAAACAGAAGTATTATCTGTAATCCAGCATACGATAATATGAAAGACATATTAAATGCTAAAGTTAAAAACAGAGAATGGTATAGACCATTTGCTCCTGTTTGTAGATTAGAAGACGTGTCGAAATATTTTAACTTCAAAGGTGAAAGTAAGTGGATGGGATTCTGTCCTACCGTAAAAGAAGAGTGGAGAGAAAAATTAGTTTCAATTACACACGTTGATGGAACCGCAAGAGTTCAAACGGTAACAGAAGAACAAAACCCTTGGTTATATAATCTTTTAACTGAGTTTGAAAAAGAATCAGGGATTGGGGTATTACTAAACACATCCTTCAACGTAAACGGAAAACCTATTCTTTCTAGATATAGTGACGCTATGTGGGTATATGATAAAACTGAAATGGATTGTTTAGTTTTATCAGATTATTATTTTAGAAAAAGAATATGAGGACAAAGTTAGTAACTGCGTTTTATACAGACATTATTGGGTTCCCATTCTTTGGTCATGAAGCATTTGCTCGACATGAGCGTTACTTACATTCATTAAGAACATTAAACAACATGAACACAGAGATCGTGTGTTACTGTAATGAAACTCAACATGAAATTTTAAAAAAGTATTTTGAAGAATATGATCTTAATAACATCACATTAAAGATATCAAACCTTAAAGATTATCCAAGAACAGAAAGAATGATTGAGATTAAAAAGTCTACGGGACAATTTAATTTTTACCATGAGGTTGATTGGAATAAATTATATCTTTTATCTAAAGAATATGACGAAAGTTGTGATTATATTTATTGGATTGATTGTGGGTTATCGCACAGAGGTTTATTTCTTTTAAAATATAATCCTTATCCAGATAAGATCACAGGTTCATCAAGAGATTGGGAGAACTATTCATTTACAAATTTATTTTGTCCTGAGTTATTTCCAAAAACAAATAATTGGGTTGGAGACAAATTAATAAATTTAGCAAACACTACGTTATATCATAGTGCAAGCGAACTTAATCGAATTTATAACGATAACCACGATTTCAAACACATGACTGTGGGGGGTATTTTAGGTGGGCATATTTCTAAGATAAAATGGTTTATAGGTGAGTTTGATAGAATTGCGAACTTATGTTTAAATAATAATTTCATTTTAAACCATGAAGCAATGATGACTAAAATACATTTTGAGAATTCAGATATGTTCAAAACATATAAGTTCAACACATGGTATCATGATGATTTTTGGTTAACTACACCTGTTTTTGATAGAGAATCGATAAAAAATATGATTCACTTTGTTCATTTTTTTGAGAAGGAGTTAGGAATTTAAATAATAATTATGGAAGATTTTTTTGATAAAGTATTACACTACTACGGTAGAAAAGGAGAAAAATTATTTATGATTAACATCGGCGCAATGGACGGTGTTTTATTCGATGGTATGAGTGGTTATGCTGATATGTATAATTCAGATGTGTTGTATGTTGAGCCAATGAAACCTCACTTTGACAGATTGGTTAAACATAAAGGTGGTAATTCCAATAATAAGTTTGAGAACTCAGCGATTAGTGACTATAACGGAACTATAAAAATGAAAACAATTCCAATTGAGATTGTTGATCAAGGATTAGTTCATCACGCATTTTATGGTATGAGCGTGATTGATCCAACAAAGAATGGTATGGGTAGTGAAGGGGATAGAGAAGTTGTTGAGAAGTATGCCATTGATACTGTGGTTAACTGTATAACTTGGGATACACTTGTTAAAAAACATAACATAGATCATTTCGATGTCATTTCCGTTGATACTGAAGGACATGACTATATTATTTTTAATCAAATCGATTTAAACAAATTTAAGCCAAGACTAATCAGATTAGAATGGTGTAATATGAGCGATGCGGAAAAAACTAACATTACAAAAAAATTAGAAGATGCTGGTTATGTTTATGAGGTTTTAGGTAATATGGATATAGATGCGATCAGAAAAGATGTTTATGATGAAATTAAAGCGACATTAGAACCCGAAGTTAAAAAAATCGAAACCCCAAAGTCAAAACTTACTATCGTAACTGGTTTATGGAATATTAATAGAGATGGATTAACCGAAGGTTGGTCAAGAACATTTCAACACTATTTAGATAAATTTGACCAACTATTACAAATTGAAAATAATATGATTATTTTTGGTGATTCGGAATTGGAGTCATTTGTTTTTAAAAAAAGAACACCGGAAAATACATTATTCGTGAGAAGAAACTTGGATTGGTTTAAAAATAACGCATACTTTGAAAAAATCCAAAATATTAGAAACAATCCTAGTTGGCTTGAACAAGCGGCGTGGTTAAAAGATTCCACGCAAGCTAAATTGGAATACTATAATCCACTTGTAATGTCTAAAATGTTTTTGTTAAACGATGCTGTGATTCTGGACAGATTCGATTCTTCTCATTTGTTCTGGATAGATGCTGGAATAACAAATACCGTCCATTCGGGATATTTTACGCATGAAAAAATTCAAAATAAACTCAAAAACGTTTTCAATAATTTCGGATTTGTCGCATTTCCATATGATGCAAACAACGAAATCCATGGATTCTCATATCCAAAAATCAATGAATATGCTGGTAAAGATGTAAAACTCGTTGCAAGAGGAGGGTTATTTGGCGGATCAAAACATTCTATTTCGGAGATGAATGGAATATATTATAATCTTCTAAATCAAACATTAGATGATGGTTACATGGGAACAGAAGAGTCGTTATTTAGTATAATCATGTACAGATATCCTAGTTTCGTTGACTATGTAGAGATAGATGGTAATGGGTTGGTGTGTAAGTTTTGTGAAGATTTAAAAAACGACAAACAAGTTGTTAAAAATCTAATGCCAATGAAGAAAAATGTCATTGTAAAAAACATAGACATAGAAAAAGTTGGGCTTTATGTGATCAGTTTTAATAGCCCTGAACAATTTGAGACTTTGATCAAGTCCATGTTGGAATATGATGCTGATTTTATCAATAAACCAAGAAAGTTTTTATTGGACAACTCGGTTGATCTTTCAACAACTCCTCGTTATGTGGAACTTTGCGAACAATATGGATTCGAACACATCAAGAAGAATAATATTGGAATTGTTGGTGGTAGAGTTTTTATCGCGGAGCATTTTGATGAAATAGACTTAGACGCCTATTTTTTCTTTGAGGATGACATGGGGCTTCATCTCAAAAATCAAGAAGTTTGTAAAAGCGGATTCAACAGATATTGTTCGAATTTATATCAAAAATCTCTGGAAATCGTTAAAAAAGAAAATTTTGATTTTCTAAAATTAAGTTTTAGTGAATTTTATTCTACAAATTCGACTCAAATTTCTTGGTATAATACGCCTCAAGAATTCAGAGCAAAACATTGGCCCGAAAATCCAAGATTACCCGTTCAAGGATTCGATCCAAATGCACCATTGACTCAATTCAAAAACATAAAATGCCATAAAGGATTACCATATGCAACTGGAGAAATTTTTCTTTGTAATTGGCCTATTATCTTAACTAAAGAGGGTAATTATAAATGTTATCTTGAAACTAAATTTGCACATGCGTTTGAGCAAACCCTTATGAGTCAAGCATTTCAAGAAACTATTAAAGGTAGAATTAATGCTGGAATATTATTGCTCAGTCCAATTGAACATGATAGATTTCATCATTACTCTGCTGGATTAAGAAAAGAAAATTAAGTAATTTTTTTTGCTTTTTTGAAATTATCTTCAGCCCAAAGAGGTTGAAGATTCGTATAATGATATAACTTTTTAAGTTCTTCTTCTGTTTTTGCTGTACAGAGAGGTATTTCATCAAAAATACATAATCACACCCAACTAATATTAATTGAATGTATGATTATAATTTGTATCGGGATTTACAGGTTCAATTGAACCATCTCCCCAATTAATCTGAACATTTATGGATGGATCAAAAGAAAAATTAACATTATTTAAGACAGTACCAGATTGATTATTAAATTCCCATAAATTTAAAATAGGAATGTTTGTTGGGGTTGGTGTAACTGTATTAGTTGGTGTAAGAGTAACTGTTGGAGTAAGAGTATTTGTTGGTGTAACTGTAGGAGTTGGAGTAACTGTCGGTGTCGGTGTCGGTTCAATTCCACTAATAACTTGAAAAAATGTAAATCTTTTCGTATTTGAAGCTTTTGCATATCCAGCACCATTGAAATATAATATATCATAATTTCCAGCCGATAAATTATTTGGCAATCTGAATTGCAAAAGAGTTCCATCATCTAATATATCATATTCATAAACTGGAAAACCAGAAACAGCGGGATATCTTGCACTAATTGATTTTATATTAGTGTACAAATCAAGTTCAATTGAAGACATTAAAGGATTATTGGAAGATAGATACAAACCATTTAATGATGTGTATTGAAACATGTCACCTTTAATAGATACATTCGTTGCAGACAAATTCTGAATCGTAACCACAAAAGAAGGTTCATTTGGGTTTATTATTTTGCTTGTTTTGATCGTATAAAAACTGTTGGTGTGATCTGCCACGATATTATTTAGGAAGAAAACGCTAAATAATCATATGGAAAGAATTATTCAAGGACTATTAACTATACTAAATCAAATCAAATTTCATCATTGGTCCACTGATTCATTTGCAAAACACAAGGCACTTGGAAAAGCCTATGATACTTTGAATGATTTGATTGACGAATTTGTAGAAGTAATGATTGGAAAATATGGTAAAAATCTTTCCACAATTGATCTTACGATTTATTCAGAAGGAGATATTCAAACCTCTGATGTATTGGAAGAAATTATAAATTTTTTAACAGTCACGCTTACAGATGGCTTGAGTTCTGAAAAAGATAGTGATTTACTAAATTTGAAAGAAGAAATGCTCGCTGTAATTAACAGAACAAAATATCTTTTGACATTAAGTTAAATTTTTTTTTGAAAAAACGAATACTTCATTATAAATAAAAATATATGGCGATTAATTTTAACAGCTTTACAGAGGGAACTATCTCGAATATTCAAAGCAATGATTATGTTGTGGGTTTTGATAATACAAGCCCAGGCGGGGAGCGCAAATGGACCGTTTCCACAATTGCGAATGCTGTGCTTTCAGCTAACTCTGTTGGTGCAACGCAGATTACTAATGGTTCAGTCACCGCAACAAAACTTGGCACTACCGAGCAGAAGCAGATTTGCAAAGCATGGGGAGTGTTTTACGGAGCCCCACCAGCAGCAATATTAGGAAATTATAACATTGCTGGAATTGATAGAGTAGCACAGGGTAGATATACTATAACATTTCAAAATCCCATGCTAAATGTCAATTATGCTATAGTAGTATCATCGGTTCAGATTGGCTCAGGATGGGCAATGCCAGTATGGCACTACGCAGGAAAAACCATTAACACATTTGAAATTTATTTCGGAGACGCTGACGCGCCGGGCTCTTATTATGACTCTGCAAATTTCTCTGTTGTTGTTTTTGGATCATAAATTTTTAATATGAATAAAAGAATTTTACACAAACAAGATAGTGGTATAATTGGAATAATCTGTCCATTTGAAGGATTTTTGGATTTTTTTGTTGAAAAACTACAAAATGAAAGTGTTGAATTTTTAATACTTGATAAAAGCAATATCAATATTGATAACGAATACTTCAACGCCTACGAGTTTGATGCTGAACTTGGAGCAAAAGTAAACATCGAGAAAGCGAAGGCTATCCATCTTGATAAGTTCCGTGCTACAAGAAATCCTCTTCTGGTTACTCTTGACGCAGATTTTATGAGAGCAGTGGAATCTGGTAACACAACCTTACAACAAGAAATTGCTTCTAAAAAGCAAGCTCTTCGGGATGTTACTAAAGCAGAACTTCCAAATACTCTAGAAGAAATCAAAGCAACTTGGCCAGAAATTTTTGGACCAAAACCTTTTTAAAAAAATTCTATTTTACAAACATTGCATTAAATAATTAATGTGAATCTTAATGCACCTGATTTTCTAAAGGATTTAGAAGGAATACAAAACAAATTGGATGGTAGCATATCTATTGATGCATTGACAAGTGCTGCCAATTTACCACAACTTTCCGAATTTTCCGAACTAGCAAAAGGATTGTTGCCAGAAAATCTTATAAAAACAGATGAAAATGGTAAACTAGGTCTTGTTTCTTTAACGGAATTACAAAGTGCATTATATAGTGGCCTAACAGATATAAAAGGATATCTTGAAAATGAAATCACAGGTGTTTTTAATTCACTAAAGGGTGAAGTTGAAAATGCATACAATGAAGCAAAGGCAGTTTACGATGATCTCAAAAACTTATCCGCAAATATACAAAACGACAGTTCTGTAATCGCAGACTTGGCCGTTTCTTCTTTAAATGGTGCAACAGGACTCAATATTGAAGTCCAAGACCTCGCAAATTTACAAAAAACCGTATCTAATACAATAGAAAGTTTCGCTCAACTTTCACCTAAAAAAGTAAAAGACCTTGCTGATCCAAATTTTTATGGTAGAGTTGTAAATGCAACACTTAATACGACACTTGATCTTACAGGAAAAACAGCGGAATTAATCGCAACTCAAAGTTTAATTAATGATCAATTGGACAGTTCTGGTTACGTTGAAATGTTTAAAAATACTATTGAAAGTGGAAAGAATCTACTCCCAAAAGAAAATCCAAATGACCCATCAAAAGAGAAAGTTACAGTTTATAGGACAGTATATTGGGGTAAGGGAGAGGGTGCTTTACCAGAAGCGGCAGCACAAAAATCAAATTCTGGAAATAAACTTGTAGACGATTACAGTCTTGCAGTTGACAATTCCAAGGTTATAATTGGAAGCAAAGTGAAATTCGCAGATGATAAAAAGGAAAGAGAAGCGGTTGATGTCGCAACTCCATCAAAGGGTATAACAACATCTGGAGAAAATCCAACGGTTGCCATATATTTTGAAACAAAAGAAAAAGCTCAAGCATATCTAAAGGCGCATCCAGAAAGAAATGTTCTCGCAACTGTTACTGTACCATCTCCAAAAGAAACGGAAAATAAACAAAAACTTAAAAAGAAAGCATCTGAAACAAAAACAACAATTAGTAAAGAGGAATCTCAAAAAATGTTGGAAGATATAAGAAGAGAAAATGCAGAAACGGAAGATGTAATTAAAAAACTTGAGGCTAAATTAAAACAAGCCAAACAATCATGAAAAATTTAGATGGATTTTATAGGGGAGTTATTGTTCAAAACAATGACCCAAAAAAGTTGGGGAGAGTTAAGGTTTTCGTTCCACACATTCACCTTTCTTTAATTGACTTGGAAGAAAGTGACCATGACAAGGAATTTTATTTTGGAGAATTCGGAACAAATTATCAAAAAAAAGACCCGAATCTAGTCGATCTCACAAAATACATGGAGAAAATCAAGCTTAAACTTCCTTGGGCAGAGGTTTCTCTTCCAATTACAGGAGGGGGTTATAGTTCATTCAACTCCGCATCCAACAAGGCAACAATTTCCGATAGCCCCACATATGCAAATCAAATTGCAGAAGATGATGGATCAACTGGAGCACCAGCAGGTGCGGAAGTTAAGGCTAATCCACCATCGGATCGTTTTTCTTCTTCTTCCGACAATCCAAATCCCCTTGGTGCAACATATAACACTCAATCGTTTTACAATGCCCCAAAAGGAATGTTTGGTATTCCCCAAGTTAATACTAAAGTTTGGCTGTTTTTCTTGGATGGGAACCCAAATACACCTGTTATTTTTGGATATAGTCCATCAGCTTCCAGTTATAGTCAAATTTATGATGATACCAATCATCCAAGTGGATATGAGAACAATGATCCAACACAAGAAGCAAATCCAGAAAATGTAAAAAGAAGAAATATGATGACTATCAACCAAAAAGGAGGTAGTATCAGTTTCAATGGAACAGATAATGAAGAGTCGTTAAGCATTGCCCATGATAGTGGTTCATATAACGAGTTCAATAACTCTGGTCAACAAAATCTCGTGATGGGGCAAAAGAGTAGTTTGGTTAAAGGATCGTCCTTTTCCACAATAGACGATAGTCATTCGTTCCATTGCGGAGACAATTCCAATGTTTCTGTTCAAAAAGATGTCCAGATAACAATTGGAAGTGCAAATTATGCAGCTGCACAAAGATGGAAAGACGCTGCATCTAATATACATGCTGTTAAAAGCCTTCCAGAGACTCAAAATTCAGGAAGCGATGGATTCTATTCATCTCCTCTTGCTAAAAAAAGTGGAGAAAATGGCCCATGTCCAGCGTGTAGTCAGGGAAGATCATATAAAACATTAAAAGGTGGGAATGGTGACGAGAAAAATAATAAGACAATTGATGAGGGGCAAACTTCTTTTATTGATAGTCTTAAAGATAATTTTTTGGCATTTTTTGGAAAGAAGAGTAAGCTTGAAATAGAAGATGCAAAGGAAGAACAATTTCCAAAAACAGAAAATTGCCCTGTTTGTTCAGGAAGTGGAAAATCACCATCATCCATGGGTGGAAACTTCCCAAAGGAAGAAAGAAAAGAGGAAACGGGAAATCTTTATTTGAACTCAGCACAGGACTTTTTTGAAGCGGAAAATGATTTAGGAGAAGGCGGAAGTTTAACTCTCAATGTTACCAAGGATGTATTCTTGAGTGTTGGATGTGCATCGAATGACTTTGATAGTGTAAGAGTTAACAATCAAGGGTCCGCACATGATATAGGATTAAAATTGGATGGGGAAAACGGTGTTTATCCCTCCCCAGTTGTTGGAGCGGTAGTGGAGAAGGTTCATGTGGATAGGTTTCCAGGTGGACAGTTCACGGTGGACGCTCAAAATGGAATCAACCTATTGGGCGGTTCTGGTGGGATCGATTTCAGTAGCACAGGAGTCATGAGCATTCACGGAACAATTGCAGAAGTTACTGGAGAACAGGTAAATATTAGCGCAAAGAGCGGACTAAATATTGCAACTGATGATGTTCTTTCCATTAAAGGTTCAAATATCTCAATTCAATCGTCCAATCAAGTGTTTGTTAAAACTGTTCTTGCAGTGGATGGAAATATAGTGTGTCGCGGAGGAATCATGGCGCAGGGAGAAGTATATCTTCAACACGTTACAGCACCCGTTTCATTTCAAGAAACCGAATATCAGGCAGAATTGTATGGGACATCGTATGGAGAGAAGCAAATGGTGATGGGATTTATAAAAAACACACAAACTATCACTATGGATATACCCGGACTTGGAAACGATATCCCATGCGTTGTAAAACAAACCGTTCCAATCTATACAACAGACAGTGGACAAAAAGCAGAAGATGGATGTATTTTTGTATATCCACATAGTCACATTTTTAGAAATTTACCATTAAAACTCACAACCACATATGAATCGACTAGAAGAAGAGCGGCTGGAATAGAAGTCGCTGTAAGTGGTCCAAT
>Ga0181356_1000996_pt1 | contig 12444 bp, 14 predicted proteins | sample Fa13VDMM110SN_FD_130104 | JGI IMG/M metagenome (GOLD analysis project Ga0181356, IMG submission 130104) | Freshwater viral communities from Lake Michigan, USA - Fa13.VD.MM110.S.N | ecosystem: Environmental > Aquatic > Freshwater > Lake | place: USA: Michigan | collected 2013-09-24 | reverse complement strand
TTTTGACCATGGTGTATCTGTTGTATTTTTACTAGTACTACCAAATCGTATTGATTGACCAAACCTTCCCTGATGTACTACATCACCTTCATAGGGTTGTAGTGCTGGGCGTTCTTTAACCTCCACACCCACAACACCATTCTTTGAATTTGAGTTAATAAACTTATCAATTGAGTTGAATTTTGAATTAAACTTCATCAAAAGTGTTTGTGTAAAGTTTGCTATCTTTTTAGCTAAAGTATTTGGTTCACTTACTCGATTTCCTATATTTGGAAGAGTATTATATGTTATACTATTGTTTTGGGTTAATGTTGTAGTGTAATATAAAGATGATATTGGCCTATTCTTAGCATCAACTTCATTTGATGTTGCTGAAAATACGAAAACCTGCTCTCCTGGAAGTGGGTAACTTATACTTCGTCGATCAGCTGGGTATGCATATATTGTAATCTCATCGTCTTGTTGGTTATCAACCTGATTGACGGGTTTTACTCTTATTTTACCAACATCTCCCGCGTTTTCATCTCCATCAAAAAAAACATCCTGAACGATCGCTAGGCCACTCTTGGCTGGAGTGCCTTGGTTATTTGAAGGCGTACTTGTTTTAACGTATAGCTCACCAAAGCCTTTAAAAAAACTCATGCTGCTTTATCTAAAAGATCTTGCGCTTCACTCATTAATTGCTGTCTTTCTGCTGGTGATAGTCCACCTTCCTCAGAATCACCTTTACCAGCTGCTACTAGTAATCGTTGTACAATTGCAGCTAGTCGAACTAAGTGTTCATCATTCTTTACAGATACTTCAAGATATTCCTTAATTAGAGGAACCATCATTGCAGCATCAGCTACGTTTTTTATTAATGGCTTTAATTGATCAATCAGGCCATTTATTTGTGCATCCTTCTTCCTACTATTTGCATATATGTCTTGTAGTAGATCTGAGAATGATTTGTCTCCGAATATAATTGAGTCTTTATCCATGCTTATAAATAATGGTAAGTTTAAAACTTCACTATTGGCTCCGGTGCAGAATTTACTTCTGTTATTAATTCGTCAATCGCCTTTAACTGTACTCCAGCTATCCATGCATCTACGTTATCGTAGTAGCCATCTTCTTCTAGTTTAGCGTGGTCCATGGTTGATGCATCAAAGTGATATGCATTCATATTTGCACCACCACCAATATTCTCCCATGCTTTTTTCTCCCACTCAAGGAAGCCTATTAATTTTTCTTTACTAAATAGTATAATCATTAGTATACAATTTGTTTTGGAATATATCCTAAGTTATCATAATCTTCATACATATTCTTGTATTTATCTTTTAGAGATTTGACAACTCGAGTTACTTGTTGCGTTGAAGCATTAGTCATCTCTCTTATATAAATATATAATGCTTTTTTATTAAATATTTCTAAGGTTTCGCGACGTCTAAATAACTCCACTATTGCACCTACAATTATGCAATCAACTTTCTTATCGTAGCAATATTCCAAGTTACTATCCCAGTATTCAACAAACTCCTTTATAAAGGACTCAATATTAACACTATCATCATGACTAACCGATATCTCCGGAGAATCTTCGTAAGATGATATTTTATCGTATTGTGTTAACTTCTTAAAGTTTTTTCCATTTTGCAAAATGAAATAATTCTTAGCTACTATAGAAAAATAACTAAAGGCCTTACCTTTTCCTTTAGTGAAGTTTGGTATCTTCTCTATTAGAAAGGTAACGGCCTCATGTTGTACTGTCTCTAAGGTTTGGTTGTCCGTATAATAAAACTTAAAAGTGTGAATTATATTTTCAACCAACTTATTAAAAGCATACTTTATTTCTCTATCATATATTAAGCTTTTTTCTATAGGGTCTATGCTTTCCGCATACCGTATAATTGCTAAATCTACCTCAGGTCCAAAGTATTGCTTTTTCTTACTTGTCCTTGGTTTTCTTTTCTTCTTCTCCTGCATTGACATATCTTGATATAAATTTATACAAGTCGTCTGTGCAATCTTTTAACGCATTAAACGTATGTCCAACTTCATCATCCGATTCAAAGGAACCGTGAGTATCTATATCATGCATTGTTTTTTGAACTTCTAAAAACTTAAAGTATAACGTAGATATGAATCGAACATAAGCTTCGGCGTATTGAACAGCACGCTTATACTTAACATAAGTAATATACGCTAAATATGCGGTTATTCCAAGAAATATCGTTAGTATTATTATAATTGCTATCATATTTTAGTTAAAAAGTTTATCAAAAACACCTTTTAAGTCTTCTTTTTGTTCATCCGATAAGCTTTCAGCTAAATTAGGCTTTGCTTTTGTGTTTGTAGTTACCTTCTTTTGCTGTGGTTCATTGTTGTTCCACTTTTCAAACTCAATCCTGGATGCCATATGATCTGCATGGTGTATTATAATTGGTAGATTTGAACGTAATTTAGATTCTTTTGAGTGTGAGATATAATAAGGCTTATTCGCATCATCATATAGTCCATCATGAATCCGAATTGCTAGATACTCGTTAAAGCTAACTGGAATACCTCGAGCCTGCAATAAGAATAAACTACGTTCAGGTACTGGCATAAATGCGTTTGTTGGATTATACTTATACAATTTACCTAGATTCTTTCTATGCCACTCAGAGTCGTTTACCATATACTGCTCAGCTTCTTCTGTACCAATCTTACCTAAGTCGTGATTTAGTGCTGCAAATACCAATTCTTCATCTGAATAGTCAATAACCGCTCCAGCTGACGCCCATAGATTTTTAACTTCTAATGCGCAATACACAACACGGATAATATGATCAACATATCCACCAGGAAATGCATTGTGGTGGTGATCTGTACCAGATGCCGGCATAAACATAATGCGGTCTGTGTGATCCAGGTACAAGGTCTTTAATTGATCTTTACGCGGACCAGTAATATACTTATCTACTAGATTAAGTAACTGTCTAAAATTTGATTCGATTTGTTCGGCTGTTAAACTCATAACTATGATTGTAGTTTTTTAATTTTTGATTGTATTTTTGCTTGATCTGCAGCCTTCGTTGTTTTCTTAAGCTCTTTCTTTAGCTTAGCTACTGCAACTCCAGCTTCAAATTTCTCTGTCTCTCTTTCTTTTGCAGACTTCTTAACCTTCACTACAATCTCAGTTGGTTTAAACTTTCCTTTGAGTGTTGGCTGCTCAATGCCTTTATTATAAACAGTACCATCTGCATGAACGAACTGTTTCATAAATTTCCAGCCTTTTGGGTACCCAGTACGTTTTCTTTCAACTTTTGGTGGTGCATCCCAAGACTCAACAACACACTGATGGCAAATTAAGCTTACTGTATCAGCATTAGTTTTTACTGGCGTGCCACAGTTATTACAATCTAGAACTTTCATAATATAGATTTTTTAGGTTTATAGTAAATATACCTATCTTATATCAAATAAGCAACAGGCTAGTTTGTAGTGCAAGGTGGAATTGTAAATCTCGTATCAATCATCGCAGTATATACGTATTTGTTTTTTACTCGATGACGACTTTGGAAAAACGCAACATCGCCATTAATGTGGTGTGTGTATAATAAAGCTTCTTGGACTAAATTCTTTCTACATGAGAATAAGAGGATTATATATTCATCTTGAATATAATTTACCATGTATTCATCTTGCAGAGCCATCTCGAAATCCTCAACGCAATTAAGCACCGATAAGTAAAACTCATAAAGCGCTTTACTATACTTCCGACTAAAGTTTAAACCAATTGCATCCTCATCAAAGGGTAGTTGAGCTCTCAATGCTTCTTGTGCCAAGCTTAATTCAGCTTCGACATTTCTCAGAAAATGAGACTCAACTAACCTTGTGTAGCAAGACATCCCTATGCCTGCTTAGTGTTTTTGTTTTTCTTGTTTGGTGGTAGCTCAGTAGAAGTTGCTTGACACACATCTAAAGCCTTTTGAAGACTATCCACCTTTAGAGCCAACGATTCGGCGTACTTGGTTGTAGCAGCTAGTTTAATCTTCTCAACTTGAAGTTTGTCTTCTAACTTAGACTTGTTAATAGTTAAATAAGCAACTCCGACTAGTAAGCTTGCTGTTGTAATTGATAGTAGTAAAACCATAATGTTTTTATTTTAAATATCACGAAAATAAACCAGAAAAACAACGATTAAACTTCTGGATCACTCTCTTTTACTGGGTTATTTGAATCTTTTTTGTTCTGGAGGAAGAATATTATGTTTTCAGCTGTAACCAGTCCTAATAATATTGCAATAAATAAGTAATCAATCATTAGTATAGTATCGATTGTTGTTGTTGATACAAACTTGGAGTGCGCTATTGTAACTAGTATCATAGTCCAAACTGCTACAAGCTTACGTAAAGATGCACTATTCGGTTTAGTGTCTAGAGCTCCAAATAGGTAATTAAGTGCATTTATAACAAAGCTCCAGATTTTCATATTAGTTCGTAATTTTAATCAAACGACCAGCCAAATCATAGTTAAGTCTATTATAAATAGTATTCGAATTGAATTCAAGGTAAATTGGATCACTAGCAGTTGTATTCCCATTATAGTCATACTCCACAACTCTAACGTAAATTAATCCAACGTAGGCTGGAGTAAATGTAATGTTATAGTATTGTGCAAGTGAACTATTTCCAGCTGCTGGTGCATTTGTTGCCTGAGTCCATCTTTGCATATCGTAGCTATACTCAACCACAAAGTAATTACTATTGCTTTCAGATAAGGTTACCCAATCCACACTAATTAAATTTCCTAATTTTACAGCTTTAATCAATCCAAACTTAACAGCTAAGGGATTAAATGGCATAAAATATGGGCAGAAATTATCGATATACTCAGTTCTAAGATCGAATCGAATGTAGTATAGCGAATTGTCCAACCCTCCGACGATTTGTCCGTTAGAGATTAGTATACACGCTGAGTTATATACTGATATATTTGCAACTGTGAGTGGATAACCTTGTGGTGAAGAATAACCCCAGTATATTATGCCATTTTTTCCTAAGGGATAAAAGCGCATATATATTGTGGTATCAGAGATAGAATCGGTTACACAGTATCCTCCAGTGTATAGTTGAATGAAGGATGGTGTACCGTATTCAAAGTATTCTAAATAAGATTGATGATTCGCAGGCTGTTTGTGTAAAACCAGCTAAAGCCTTCAATAAAAGTAAAACCACAAACAAACCCTTTAAGGTTTTTAGCGGCTCCATATGTTTAGTTTATTATAAATAGTAGTGTTTTAGGAAAAGGATGATGATCTCCAAGCTACACCATTATAAATATGTAACATATTTGTAGAGGTATTATAATACATTGAACCTGTTTTTGGAGTTGAAGGATTTGCGGTATTAGTAGGAATCATAATAGAACCAGATAAATTAGCATCTGCGTCTACTGTAAATCCATCTTTACGTGTTGCACTACTTCCTCCGATCCCTACAACGAATTTAGAACCAGTATTATTTATAGTATTATATGAACCTACAACTGTCTGATATGAACCTGAAGCTATTGTGGAATTACCTTCAGCGTGTGAATAGTCTCCTCTTGCCACTGTATTTGATCCTTCAGCGTGCGAACTAGCTCCTATTGCTTGAGTAGCATTTCCTTCAGCATGTGAATTAGATCCTACTGCTTGAGTTTGAGATCCTTCAGCGTGTGATGCTATTCCTGAAGCTATAGTACCAGTACCTTCAGCATGTGCTGATGTACCTGACGATAGTGTTAAATATCCTTCAGCATGTGAATTAATTGCTCTTGCTATGTTAGTTGATCCTTCAGCATGCGAATGGATTCCTGTGGCTTGAGTATTTTCTCCTTCAGCATGTGAATATGCACCTGATGCTATTGTGGTAAAACCCTCAGCATGTGAATAAAATCCCACTGCTTCAGTAATAGCACCTTCAGCGTGTGAATAGTTTCCTAAAGCCACTGTTTGATAACCTTCAGCATGTGAATAGTTTCCTATAGCTCCAGCCCAATTTCCTTCGGCATGAGTTGACGATCCTCCTATTAGAGAATTTGCACCGGTTGGGTTTGTTATTAAATAAGCTCCAACTATTCCTGCATTACTACTATTAAATGAAGTATCTACTAAAGGTACTATAGTATTTGTACCATCAAAATAAGAAGGATTATTTTCAGTATCTATAGAAAATTTTCTTCTTACATTAGTAGAATTGTTTTGGTGAATAATACTCGATCCAAACTGACTAGATACATCTCCATACGATTGACTTAAGTAGATAGTACCTGAAACTATATTTCCTTGAGTTAAATATCCATATTGTCCTGCATAGCTATCAGTTCCTTCCACATGGGAATATGCACCCACTGCTGCAGAACCAGATCCTTCAGCGTGTGAAAATAAGCCGGAAGCTGTAACACGATTACCTTGTTGCAAAGATTGACTTTGGTAGATAAAGGCAAAGCTTGCTGTGCCTGCAAAAGTGCTTCCACTATTATATTGTATTTGAGTATTACTACCTCCTGGTGTTCCTAATCCATAAGTAGCTGAAGATGTATAAGAGAGTTGACCTGAAGCTGTATCATACACTAATATGTTAATTAGGGAGCTAGCACTTTCAAGTCCTGTAAAGTTAGTTGAAGCTGATTCATTTGCAGAGGCTGATAGTATAAATTGTCCTGATATTATAGTTCCCATTGTCGTTATGCAATTAAGTATATTCCTTGTATGTTAATAGTGTAAGCATTAGTTGAAACATTGTTTATCATTGAAAAAACAATTTGTGATCCATTACTACCAACTGTAAATGTATCAATATTTGAATTTACAACTTCTGAACTATCTGTGAATGATAGTATTGTATTTGCACTTGGAACTAATCCATATGGCGGAGTAAAAAAAGTATCTCCAGAAAGCCGCGAAGTATTGTTTAATAAACCAAAATCAATATTAAAAGTAACAGTGTGGCCAATACGGCTATATAATGCACTATACAATGTTGAATCTGTATACTCTGTTGTAATTGTTGGAGTCCAAACTCCACTATCCCTTATTATTGTAGTTGTCATATGTTTAGTGTTAGTTGTCCCGTTATTTTAGTTGCCATGTTATAGTTTCTAGTATCAAATAGTTACACAATTAAAACCACTGTTGCTTATTTACATAACTAGTACCATTATGTACTTGCATTGACATTGTACCATTTGTTAAACTAAATCTCCAACTTCCATTTGATCCACTATTTCCAAAGTAAAGTGAAGTATCATTTCTAGTATTTGCTGATCCTGACGCTATTGTTAAACTACCCGATGTTACAATGCTGCCTGAATTAGATAAGATACCAGATGGTACATCAAGTTTCATTTTTAGTGATTCTACACCAAGATTGAAGGTTGAGAAGTAGTGCCACTCAAAAGTACTTGCGGCTGGTGTTCCGGCTATGGAGTATATATACTTCATTGGTCGTGAAGCATCTCCCGCAGTATTTCCGGGCGTTAATATTAATGCTAAACCACCTGAATAATAGGATTGTGGACCACCAATTGTAGAACTTTGGTAACCTTTATGTAGTGGATTAATATAGAATCTAGATCCAGAAATATTATCAGGCCCTGATTGAACGTAAAGAGCTATACCCGAATTAGCACCACCGTTTAGATTTACCATTCTAGGTTGATACGACGCTGGATTATTGTTGGTATTATTAAATCCAACATTCTCATCATCTGCAAATGAACCAGATAATACTAAAGATCCTGTGATAGTAGCAGTACCTTGCATGTTGAAGGATCCTGTTAATATAGAAGATCCACTTACATTTAATGAACCAGTTAATCTAGCTCTATTGCTTGTGTAATCAAATGTAAAGTTACTCGATCCACTAAAGTTACTCGATCCACTCTTAAATTGAATTTGTGTATCTAATCCACCAGCCAACTTACCTACACCAGTGGTAAAGTGAGCTGAACCGGTATCAAGTGTAAGTGTTACAGCTCCAGTATCACCTCCACCAGACATACCACTACCAGCTGTTACACCGGTAATATCTCCACCTCCACCACCTCCTCCAACTGCAGCTGAAGATGTATAAGAGAGTTGACCTGAAGCTGAATTATATATTAATACGTTTGTTAGCGATGAGGCTGTTGGTAAACCAACTAGATTAATTAATGGTGTTGAAGCTTCATTAGCTAGTGTTAATTCTGGTAATATTAATGCCATAATTTTGTTTATTAGATATTATAGTGAAATAACAGAACCTGATGTAAATACTGCATCTTTTCCATATGTACTTGTTGTTGAATTCCAACGCTCAATATTTAGAGTTGAGTTATTTCCAGATCCTGATAAAATTATTCTCCAACTTCCAACTGCTCCTGGAGGTCCAAAGTACATTGCTGTATTATCAGCAAAACCTTGAGCTGATGCTGTAGTGTATATTGGATTTACAGTAGACTCGGGTTGAAATCTACCAGAAGAACCATCAGCTATTGATCCTGTACCTAATAAAGCTATTGAACCTCTTGTTGAGAATAAAGCTTTATAGTAGTCACTAGCTTGTCTTATATCCGTTGCCGGATTTGTTCCTGTGCCTGGTGATGGATTATAAGAAGCACCAACCAACGTTCTTCCATTTGCCCATACTTGGAAAGAGGCTGTTGTAGGACCAACTTGCATTGGTATACCTGCCGGATTTATTCCTGTTGGCCTTCCCATTACTGCTAAAACAGGATAATAGAGAGATGAAGTTAAAGTTACTGCGCTAACGGATGATGCATATGCTGTAGAAGCTTGGGTTTCAATTTCAAATCCTGCAATTAGATTAGGGATGACTGTATTAGTTGTTGATACAAATGAAAATGCACTTGAACTTCCATCACCCCTTCTATAGCTCACAAATCTTAATCCTCCATATGTACTATTACCTGAGCCATATTGAATATATGCGTATGGATTAGGAGAACCATTAGTTGGTGGATTAAATTCTATAAATTTACCATTTCCTCCTGTTCTAAGTTTGAGAGATTTATCTGTATAATTCCATTGTAAATCACTAGATCCACTAAAGGTACTACCACTATTAAATTGAATGTGAGTATCTGAACCACCTATCGAACCAGTAATAGTAATCTCACTTCCGCTATAGTTTACAGCTTGGATTCTTGGTCCAGGTTTTATATTAACATAGGAAGCAGTGGTTGCAAAAGAGCTACTTAAAGCTTGAGAAGCACTTGTAGCATAGCTAGCTGAGCCTACTAGAGTATAGCCAGAACTCATGGTTATAGGTCCGGTCATAGTACCTCCAGTTAATTGAAGATATCTAGCATCAGCTGCTGATTGATCTAGCGGAGCAATTTGATACCACCCGGGTGTGGCCCCACCGGCCTCATAAATGTAAGTGTCACCATTAAGTCCAGCTGATGGTGATTCTAAAGCTACTATATATACCTCTCCATCTGCACCCGAAGCAGGTCGGTTTGCCAAAAGTCCAGTTGTAACAGATGTTATAGATACTCCGACATTACCATTTGCATCAGGGCCCTGCCCATTTACTGTTCTAAGAGATGCAGTAAGTGCAGTTCCATTAACTATTATTCCTGATCCTGTCAATCCAACAAACGAAGCTGTAGTTGCAAATGGTGCTGTTATTGACGATAAGACAACGCTAGCTGATAACAATCTAATATTATTACCACTAACATCCAATTCATTAGCTCCACTTCCACCACCAGTACCACCAGCTAAAGTAATAATAAATTGATCACCATTACCCTTTGTAAATGTGATTTGATTAGATGTTGCAGATGCTGTTGTTATTAGAGATGATGTATTAAAGTTTTGTGCCCAAGAAGCAGTACCAGTTAAGTTTCCACTAAAAGTTGGTGCAGTTAATATGTTTAAAAATGGATTATATGATAATTGAGCGTCTGCATAAATATCTTTATATCCAGTAGTACTATCTGCAAAGTTAATATAGTAAGTTGTGTCTGCAGTAGCATTATTAATTTTTAATGTATCAGTTTTTGTTGCAAATGGTACTGTTAAAGCTGTTCCAACATTAACACTCGCTGATTGTAGTTGTATGGTTTGTCCAACAGCAACTATACCATTAACTCCACCTCCACCACCTCCAACTGCCGAAGAGCTAATCTGTATTCCGTTTGGTGTATAATTAACTTTTATATTTGTACCTTCTAAAATTGATACGTATGAAGCGGTTCCAATTAAATTTCCACTAAAAGTTGGTGCAGTTAATGTATTAAAAAATGGATTATATGATAGTTGAGTGTCCGCGTAAGTATCTTGATTGCCGGTCGTACCAGCTGTAAAATCTAAGTAGTAGGTTTGATCAGCTGAAGCGTTGTTAATAGCTACTTTTGATGCATTAGTTGCATTAGTAGCGCTTACAGCTGAATTTGCATTGGTTGCAAATGAACTACTGAGTGCATAGGACGCAGAAGTTGCAAATGAACTTGATACTGAATAACTTGAACTTACTGAGTATGATGCACTAACAGCTTTACTTGAACTTATTGCAAAACTTGCTGATACAACTGAATTAGCTGCGTATGGGCCAAAAACATTTGAAGCTGTTATGTAGCTTGCTGAGGTTGCAAACGGTACTATTAATTCAGCACCAACAAAAGAACTACCAGATTTAAGTTGTATTTTACTAGAATCTGACTGTGCAATTGCTATATCAGTTACACCACCTCCACCTCCACCAGCCGAGGAACTTATTTGTATTCCGTTTGGTGTATAATTAACTTTTATATTTGTACCTTCTAAGATTGACACATATGATGCGGTAGTTGCAAAAGAACTTGATATAGCTAATGACGCGGTAGTTGCAAAAGAACTTGATATAGCTAATGACGCGGAAGTCGCAAAAGAACTTGACACAGCTACTGAAGCTGAAGTTGCAAAGGATGAGGTTGTGGCAAATGATGCCGACACTGCAAGAGAGCTACTAAGTGCATATGATGCAGAAGTTGCGTATGAACTACTTACAACAAATGAAGCTGTACTTGCATAAGATGAACTTACCACAAATGAAGCGGTTCGTGCATATGAAGCAGTAATAGCTTGTGATGCTGTATTTGCCCATGAAGCAGTACCAGTTAAGTTACCTAAAAAAGATGCAGTAACTAATAGCCCAGTACCAGCTGAATAACTCATACTAGGTGAGCCTTGTAAAGCTGCTCCATTAATATATGTAAACTGGCCATCACTACCATTAATAGTCGTTCCAGTACCACCTGATCCAGTATTAACTGTTATTGTTATTTGAGTCCCGGCATATGTTACAGCTACGTGAGCTTGAGAAGATGTTATATCGACATAAGAAGCTGATTGTGCACGTGCAACTGAACTAGCACCAAATGGACCGAAGACGTTTGAAGCTGTTACAAAGGAAGCTGTTTGAGCAATACTAGCACTTGAAGCTTGTGAAGCACTTAAAGCATAGCTTGCAGATACAACAAAAGAAGCTGTAGTCGCAAAAGAACTTGATAAAGCATAGCTTGCAGATACAACAAAAGAAGCTGTAGTTGCAAAAGAGCTTGATGTGGCTTGAGAAGCAGATAGTGCATATGAAGCACTAACTACATAGGAAGAGCTAACTGAGTATGATGCTGTTAATATTGAATTGGCTGCAAATGGCCCAAAGACGTTCGAAGCTGTTACGTAAGATGATGTTGAAGCTAGTGATGACGTTCTAGCTTGTGAAGAACTTAAAGCCCACGATGATGTTCCAACAAAAGAAGCAACGTTAGGATTACTATTTAAACTACCAGTGATAATTACTTCAAAACTTCCACTTCCATTAAGTGCCTCAAGTAGATTTAAAACGTGCCTATCTTGTACAACCTGACCATTAAGAATTATATTACTGGACCCCGAATTAACTAATGCCATGTTTGTGTGTTTATGTTACTAATAAATATGCAACAACTGCAAATAAGGAAAGGTCACGACTAATTAAAATCGCAACCTTTAGTAAGTGGAGCCGACGGGAATCGAACCCGTGTCTTAACAGCTAATCCAAGAGACTCATTCACAGGCTTAGTTAATTTTTCTAAACTAACAAATTTGGTTTTCCACGTCTTTCCGCAGCGTCTTGTTGACTGATTACAGCGCTCCTAGAGAATTACCTCGTGGACTGTCGCCAAATTGGCTCAAGGATCCTGATCAGCTTAGGAAGGTACTATAATCCTTTTTTCCCTATGCGCACTTCTGTTACAAGGCGTATGTGCACCGGCCCTCGAGACTAAGCTGCTAATGCAAGCTCAGCTTCTGCAACAACTACTGGTGAAGTAATTGATGTTGGGATACTCATCATATCCTCGGAGTTGAAAGTTTTGCCGTTTAGAGCGATAATAGGTTATTATAGAGTTTCCAATCTAACTCTGCCTGCATCTCAAAGAACTACGACTGCCAATCAATACCTG